>Ga0169931_10000216_pt1 | contig 91249 bp, 61 predicted proteins | sample Kivu_15m_20L_FD_129675 | JGI IMG/M metagenome (GOLD analysis project Ga0169931, IMG submission 129675) | Freshwater microbial communities from Lake Kivu, Western Province, Rwanda to study Microbial Dark Matter (Phase II) - Kivu_15m_20L... | ecosystem: Environmental > Aquatic > Freshwater > Lake...
GCCATCCCAACCGTAATCAGGATTTTGAGTAACGAATACAACTTCTCCCCAACGATTGAAAATCTCCATCAAATAATTGTAACGGTCAAAATTGACGGTGAAAATTGGTCGAAAAGTTTGATTGTACCCGTCGCCATCGGGCGTAAAAGTGTTTGGAATATAAATCCCACCGCTTTCTTCATAATCAATAAAAACGGACTGCGAGGCTGTACAACCTAACGGCGAAACTCCAGTTAAAGTCACTGTATATCCGTTTGTTGCATTCGTAAAAAAATGTGTTGGACTCAAAGCTACTTCTGAATTTCCATCGCCAAAATTCCAGAGGTAATTATTGGCACCGTTGGATTGATTTAAAAAACTTATCGATTGGTTAGCGCTGCTAAATTGGGCAGGATTCGGTGCGAAACTGATACTTGGAACATCATCGATACAAATGTAACCTGCGACAGTATTAGATGCCGTACAACCTCCAACCGAAGAAGTTAAGGTCACATCGAAACAGCCTGCTTGTTGAAAAGTGTGATTCACATCTGTGCAACCTGTAATCACTGTTCCGTCGCTAAATGACCAAATACAACCCGTTGAACCGGGTGCTTGAGCGTTAAACGTTATTTGTTCCGGAACACATCCTGTGGTTGAACTGGCTACAAAAGTTGGCGGTAAAGCAGCGTTTACAAGTGCATAAGGTTGATTTGAAAAATTTCCCCAAATGTTAACGCTTGCTCGATTGAATGGATTGTTATTTTGAATAGTACTAGAGGTAATCATGTCCCATTGAACTAAAGCCGGTGTTAATTCCCAACGACCTAAATTTGACCATGTTCCATCCAGATTTTCAATGTAAGAAACAACGACATTGGCATCTCCAGTACTATTCGACTTGAGAATTTGGTGGTAAAAAAGGTTATTTATTCCACAAACATTGGAAGCGCGAATATTTCTGTCAAAGTTTTCGGTCGTTGCATCAACATTTGCCATTCGAACTTTGAAGGTATCAGTTTGTGTACTTAATGGCGTAATTTCAACTGGTCTATACCGCAAAGTACCGACACTTGAACCAACTGGAAAGAGGTAAACGCTGTTGTTGTTTGTAGCACGGTGAAGGTAACCACCGTTTAAACTTGAAACGAAACCACCAGTTGTTGGTGTTGTTGAGATACGCGTGATAGCCGCAGGATTAGGATTAAGCAAACGAAATTGAAAAGTTTCCGTTTTTAATTCCAGCCCTTTAAGATCAAGGATACCCGTTGCAGCTTTATCGATTTGCTGAATCTTAAAGTCCGTTCCATCAAGGGTGAGATTATTGAAAACAGTAACCGAAGTTCCACCTAAAATTTGGATTCCACCCTCCAGAAAAACAGTTCCAGTACCTCCATTAAACTGACCATTATCAAACCAATTTCCTGTGAGGCGAATGAAACCGTTTCCAGTAGCGTTTGCATCGTTGGTGATGTTGCCATTTACGTACAAAACAGCATTGGAATTTGTTCCGTTACCTTGAACCGTTAGTTGACCCGAAATAGCGTTTTGAAGGTTTCCATTTACGTGTACTTGAACATCATTTGAGAGATTGGAAAAGGCCGAATTTCTTACAAATACTTGTGTGTAGGAATTTTGGATGATTGAAAAAAGAAAGATAAAATAGAGTAAAAGTTTTGGCATATTCTAAAATGTAATCAGAGAACTTCCAAAGTTAGGTTATAAATTTTTCTCATCGTTTAGGTAAGACGTTGAAATCAACTTTTTGGATGCCAATGAGTATGACAATTGTATTACAACTTATTGGTAATGATATATTCCCCTTCAATCCCTTTTCCCAAAAGGCAAAAAGATGCTGAATGTTGTTCCTTTTTCCAAAGCACTTTTAACTTCTACTTTTCCGCCGTGTGCTTCGATGATCAACTTTACATAATAAAGACCTAAACCAAACCCTTTAACGTTGTGAACATTTCCGGTAGGCACACGATAAAACTTGTCGAAAATCAACTTTAAACTATCGCGTTTGATTCCAATTCCATTATCGCTTATGTCAAATACTAAGTACTTTTTGTCTTGTCTTAGTTCAATTTGAATACAAGGATTTTGATTGCAATATTTTATGGCATTATCAAGAAGGTTGTAAAGTACATTCGTAAGATGCAAAGGGTCTGCATGAATTGTGTTTTTGTTGGTAGAGAAATTAACCGTTAGTTGGCAATTTGGATTGCTTACACTAAAACTGTCTTGAATTTCCAAAAGCAATTCTTTTACGTCAATATCCTCTTGATTGAGTTGAACTTTGTCTTTATCCAATTTGGCAACATTCAAAACTCTTTCAACTTGATTTTCTAATCGTTTATTTTCCTTGTAAATAATTCCCGCATACCTTTTGATTTGTTCAATATTGGGATTTTCCTGTAGCCTCAACAACATTTCACTCGACAAACTTATCGTAGAAATAGGGGTTTTTAGTTCATGGGTCATGTTATTGATAAAATCAGTTTTTACCTCCGACAAACGTTTTTGGCGAATCATAATCATCAAACTAAAAGCAAATAATATTATGACCAAAACAACTATGATTATTATATAAATCCATGGAGAAATGAAAACTGTACCTTGAATGGCTCTTTTTTGGACATTTGGAAAATAAACAGCGAAATAATGTCCGTCCTTCCCTAATTGATTTTTCAATAATTCAATTTCCGTAAAAGGCTCTTTGCTAACGTAATAAAGCGAATCCTCCGCAAACTTTACGATAGGACTGAACAGCAATGAATCTTTAAAACAATCATAAATCCCAAAGACAAAATCTTCGTGAATATTTTGGTTGTACAGTGCTTTTTTCAATAAAGTCTCCAAGTAGAAGGGTTGAATATCGTCGTTCAAATCCACCACAAACAAATTGATAGCCGGTTGACGAACAGCTCCATATAAATCGGGGTCTGATCCTGCGTTTTTAGCGATTTTATCAATCGTGTTTTTTAAAGCGAGATTGGTTTGTTCCCCAAATTCACGAATGTTTAAACTATCCGCTTTTTCTTGTATAGTGATATTTCGTGCTTGAATATCTAACGTTTTTTTCATCCAAACCAATTGCACGACCAAAATGGCGGTTAAAGAAACCAATCCAAGTATGACAAAAGCGTTGATAGTGCGCTGTTTCATCTATTTTAAGAGAATGTTTAAACTGTCCACACCCATTTGAATTCCAAGTGACAACACAATAAAACCCATGATTTTTGACATGGAACGAATTCCGGTTTTACCCAAATATTTCAAAATGCGAGGTGCTAAGTATAAAATCACGAAAATGGCAATACAAACCAATAAAATAGCGACAATTATCATAGAACGACTTTCCCAACCGTGATGATTTATGGATAAGTTGATAAGTAGTGAAATCGAACCTGGACCGGCCAACAACGGCATCGCTAAAGGACTAAACGAAATGTCTTCCTTTGCAATTGATTCCTCCTTTAATTCTCCTTGAACATCGTTTTTATGTTGCGAATTGAGAAGCATAAATCCCGAACGGGAAATAATTATTGCACCTGCAAGTTTTAGTGCGTGGATTGAAATTCCAAAAAAATCAAGGATAAATGTTCCAATGTAAAACGAAATCAAACAAATAAAAAATATGTAAACAGCTGCTCGACGAACAGTTTGTTTTAGTTGTAAATCACTGTATCCTTGTGTTATCGAGACAAAAACGGGCATTGCACCAAGCGGATTAATGAGCGAAAACAAGGAAATAAAGGTTGAAATAAGGACGGTTATCATTGTAAAATTTGGTACAAAGGTAGGTAAGAGAGTGAAGAGTTAAAAGTGAAAAGTGAAGAGTGAAAAGTGAAGAGTGAAAAGTGGAGAGTGGAAAGTGGAGAGTGAAGAGCGATGCCCTGAGCGGAGCCGAAGGGTGGAGAGTTGTAGTCCAGATAACTTTCGGGAGAAAAGTGAAGCCTGCGTTGCATTGTGACACATTGTGATACATTGAGCGCAGCCGAAATGAGCTTGCCGAAATGAGCGGAGTCGAAGGGTGTATATCTTTCGTGGCGGAGAGAAAAGTGAGTTAAAAGTGAAGAGTGGAGAGTTATCCGCCGCGGCCTTTAGATTTGTAGAAAGAAAATGGAGAATTGAAAATGGAGAATTAAACTCCCGATATTACAATTTGCTTAATAAATTTGCTCATGAAAATCAAAGTAATTTTTCTGAATTTTTTGGGTTTGTTTGCGGGATATATCTTGCTGTATTTCCTTGCTCACTTCATACTTTCTAGAATCCCGACAGGAACCTCAACAGTCAAGGACGCCAACAAAAAGACCGTAGAAGTTTACATTATGCAATCTGGAGTTCACACCGATTTTATAGTTCCGGTAAAAAATACCGTCAGAAATTGGAAAGAAATTTTTCCAACCGAAAACACCCGCGACAAAGACACTAATGTTCATTTCCTGAGTATTGGTTGGGGCGACCGTGACTTTTACCTCTCCACTCCTACTTGGTTTGATTTAACTCCAAAAATTGCTTTGTCCGCAGCTTTTGGTTTGGGCTCATCGGCTATTCATTCGTTTTATTACTACGATTTGCCTCCTGGCAGATTAATAAAAAAAATAAAACTCACTGAAAATCAATACAAAAAGCTAGTCAATTACGTTGACAATAGCCTAAAATATTCTTCAGAAAATCAATTAGAATTACTCACTGCGAGCAAGCCTGAAATAATGTATAATAACGACGCCTACTACTCGGCCCAAGGAAAATACAATATGTCATTCACTTGTAATACTTGGATAAATGAAGGTTTAAAGGTTTGTGAACAAAAAGCGGCTTTATGGACGGCTTTTGGCGGTGGGATATTTTATCATTACCAGAAATAACTAAAAATTAATTATGGTTTTACATTTCCGCCATAGAAGAATGACATTTAGTTATTTTCTAAGCCGTGGCGGAGACAATAAATGTCGTCGTCGATATAACTCACTGTTAATGATCCCCGATTGGTATTGGCATTAAAACTTTAACTACAAGGTAGAGGTTGGCTATCTTCCATGAATGGACTACTCAGATTAGACTCATGGATTAAATACGAACCTCGATTAGGAATTATTTTTAAATCCAAAAAATTGTTGTTTGATTACAGCATTTTTTTACCTTTAACTTTGAAGGCTTTTTAAAAGCTCATTTTTACCATCTCAATACAAGCAACAAATAAAATGTCATATCTCGACGAATTAAATGAAAGTCAACGACTTGCAGTAGAAAATATTACGGGTCCAACCATGGTTATTGCAGGTGCTGGTTCGGGCAAAACCCGTGTATTGACCTATCGCATTATTCACATGCTGGAACAAGGAATTGACCCCTTCAATATTCTCGCTCTTACTTTCACCAACAAAGCGGCTCGCGAAATGACCGAAAGGGTGAGTAATGTCATCGGTGGCACAGAAGCGAAGAATATTTCAATGGGAACTTTTCACTCGGTTTTTTCACGAATTCTTCGCTACAATGCTGAACGTATAGGTTTTCCGACCAACTTCACGATTTACGACACGCAAGATTCAAAATCTTTAATCAAAACCATTATCAAAGAATTAAGTTTGGATGATAAGGTTTACAAACCAAGTACTGTTTTAGGTCGAATTTCCGCGGCAAAAAACAATCTTCTGTCACCAGAAGCCTACATCAATAACGACGAAATTGTTGGCGAAGACCACCTTTCGCGCCGTCCAGAAATGGGTAATATTTACATCAATTACGCCAATCGTTGCCAAAAAGCTGGGGCAATGGATTTTGATGATTTGCTTTTTTTCACCAATCGTTTGCTCCGCGATTTTCCAGATGTTCTGCACTATTACCAACAAAAATTTAGATTTATTTTGGTGGATGAGTATCAGGACACCAATTTTGCCCAATATTCTATTGTTAAAATGCTTGCTGCTGCCTATCAGAATATATGTGTGGTTGGCGACGATGCACAAAGTATTTACTCTTTTCGTGGAGCAAACATTGAAAACATCTTGAATTTCCGAAAAGATTATCCCGATTTTCAACTTTTTAAACTCGAACAAAACTACCGTAGTACGCGCAATATCGTTGAAGCGGCTAACAGTGTTATCCAATACAACAAAGATCAAATTCACAAAACCGTTTGGACGGACAACGACATGGGCAATCGGTTAAATGTATGCAGAACCCTAAACGAAAATGAAGAAGGAAAATTAGTTGCAGAGCGAATTTTTGACATCAAACAATCCAGCACTTCTGATTTTAGTCAATTTGCTATTCTTTACAGAACAAACAAACAATCACGGGCGTTCGAGGAAGCTTTACGAAAACTAAATATCCCTTACAGAATATATGGGGCTTTGTCCTTTTATCAACGAAAAGAAATCAAGGATGTTCTGGCTTATTTCAGGTTAACTGCTAATCAAAACGATGAAGAAGCACTGAAAAGAATCATAAATTTCCCGAAAAGAGCAATCGGAAAAACAACCCTTGAAAATATTATCATCGCCGCAAATCAATACAATGTGAGTATGTGGGATGTCATTAATGATTTTCAAAAATATCCCGCTGGAATTAACCTCCCAACTCAGCAAAAAATAACGGAATTCGTCACAATGATTCGAAGTTTTTCCGCTCAATTGGACAAACTCAATGCTTTCGATTTGGCAGAAACAATCGTTAAGTCTTCTGGTATTTTACGTGAGTTAAACGCCGAAAAAGACAAAGGTCCTGAGGAAGTTGAACGCTTACAAAACGTACAAGAGTTGCTCGGAGGAATTCGTGAATTTGTCAACGATGAAAGTGGTGATTTCCGTTCTCTTTCCGACTTCATGATGGACGTTGCTCTTTTGACTGACGCTGACCAAAATAAAAATAAAGAAGACCGCAATCACGTTTCCGTAATGACTATACACGCCAGTAAAGGATTGGAATTTCAACACGTTTTTGTGGTTGGGTTGGAAGAAAACTTGTTTCCTTCACAAATGTCCTTAACCACACGTACAGATTTGGAAGAGGAAAGAAGATTGTTTTATGTTGCGGTTACCCGTGCAATGAAATCGTGTACCCTAACCTACGCGGGAAGTCGTTTTGTGATGGGAAAACTGATGACTAGTGAACCAAGCCGTTTCATTGATGAAATAAATCCTGCTTTTTTGAACAAAGAAACCATGTTGAGAGGTGGTGGACGTTCATTGATGGGAAATGTACCTTCGTTGAGTTCTTCTCGAATGGGTGGTTTAAATCGTCCGTTGGGTGGAGGTACTAGCAATTTGAAATCAATGAATGATTTGAATCGTGAAAAAACGGCTAGAAATACTGGAGGAAATACAGATATAAAAGTAGGTTACAACGTTGAGCATAAGCAGTTCGGGAAAGGTAAAGTCATCAAATTATTTGACGAAGGAGCAGACAAAAAAGCAACGATATTTTTTCCGCAGCACGGAAGTAAAACCGTTTTGTTGCGCTATGCCAACTTGGAAATTCTGCCAGATTAGACGCCATTTTTCCTAAATTTGAACGTGCGAATCAAATGAAAAACACGTAATCACTTAATTGAAAGGCTATATGATAACTGACTTTTCTCAACTAGATTTATCAAAACGTTACACCTACGCTGACTACGTAACTTGGCTTTTTGAGGACAGAGTTGAATTGATAAAAGGGTGGATTTATAAAATGAGTCCTGCGCCGAAAAGAAGACATCAAGAAGTTTCTTTGAATTTGACTTTATCTTTTGCCTCCTATTTCAAAAAATGTGGGTGTAAAGTGTATGAAGCACCATTTGATGTCCGACTAAAGCGAAACAAAGGCGATGACAACGAAGTGGAAACTGTTGTTCAGCCTGACATTTCCGTTTTTTGTGATTTGAGCAAACTAGACGATCGTGGAGCAATTGATGCGCCAGATTTAGTGGTTGAGGTCACTTCAGACAGCACCATGAAACGAGATTACAACGATAAATTCAAGCTGTATGAGGAAAATTTTGTTCAGGAATATTGGATTGTAAACCCCGAAATGTACAGCATGGAACTTTTCAGTCGCGAAGGGGAAATTTTGGTTTCACAAGGTGTTTTCAATATCGCGGATGGAAAAACGAAAGTTAAGTCACTAAAATTTCCTGAATTTGAAATTGATTTGGAGGAGATTTTTAGGGATTAACATGCAAAATACCACCAACTACATTTTTCGTAGCGCCTGTAACATCCGCTAAACAATTGAACTTTCCTTCCAAGAAACGCAAACCTAAAAAAGCAAAAATCAAGGCTTCCTTAAAATCTGTGATGTTAGACTCAGGAATAATTACTTTTCCACCGAACAATTCTTCGATGCGTTGAATTAAAAAATGATTTTTTGCTCCTCCCCCTGTAATAAAAATGCTTTTTAAATTATTGGTTTTTAATACTTTGGAAACCTGAAAGGCAATGTGCTCAACAGAAGTTCTCATTAAGTCTTCCGCCGAAATTTCATTGTGATTTAACTGATAAAATACCTCGTTTAACCATTCTACACCCAAGGATTTTGGAGCCGTCATTTGGTAAAATTCCAAATTATTCATCTGTGATAAAAGTGAATCATTAACCTTTCCTCGTTTTGCGATTTCACCACCTTTATCATAGATTTTCCCGAACTTTTGTGCTAGTCTATTCAAGGGTAAGTTTCCTGGACAGATATCAAAAGCCTTCGTTTTTCCATTTTGATGAAAGGAAATATTACAAAAACCACCAATGTTCAAAAACGCATCGGCACGGTCGCCGAATAAAAAATGATCTCCTATTGGAACCAAAGGTGCTCCTTGCCCCCCTGCAACAACGTCTTTCGTGCGGAAGTCATTTATAACACTAATTCCCGTATTAAAAGCCAAGGTTTCCCCACAGCCAATTTGTTGTGTAAATCCAAGTTTTGGCTGGTGGTGGATTGTGTGTCCGTGAGAGGCTATAGCATCAATTTTGCTCTTATCAATTTTAAATTCCGAAACAAATAATAGAATTTCCTCAGCCATAAATTTACCCAATTCCTTGTCAAGCGAAAGCAATTCGATTGGGTTTAAGTGGATGCCACGGGTTAATTTTTCGAGTAGCTTTTCGGGGAAGGAAGATGTTTTGCAGTGGAGTAAGTCAAAGGAATATTTTTCTTGATTTACATCGAATTTAACGTGGGCAATATCCAATCCATCCAAAGAAGTTCCCGACATCAAACCAATTAATTGCCATTCCTTTTTCATTAGAACATTGTGTTTACTAATTCGTTTTAATTTTGTCAAAAGTAATCCTAATAAAATCAATATGAATTTCGATTTAACAGAAGAGCAAATTGCAGTACGTGATGCCGCAAGAGACTTTGCACAAAACGTTTTAAAGCCAGGCGTAATTGAGCGCGACAACCTACAAAAGTTCCCTGCTGAACAAGTAAAACAATTGGCAGAATTGGGCTTTATGGGGATGATGGTTGACCCAAAATACGGTGGTAGCGGAATGGATACCTTGTCTTACGTTTTGGCAATGGAAGAAATTTCAAAAGTTGACGCATCCACTTCAGTTTGTATGTCCGTTAACAATTCATTGGTTTGTTGGGGGCTTGAGAAATTTGGAACAGAAGACCAGAAGCAAAAATACCTAGTTCCACTTGCGAAAGGAGAAAAAATCGGGGCGTTTTGTTTGTCTGAGCCAGAAGCAGGTTCTGATGCAACTTCACAACGTACAACCGCTGTTGATATGGGTGATTACTATTTGTTAAACGGTACAAAAAACTGGATTACAAATGGTTCTTCTGCTTCAACTTATTTGGTTATTGCACAAACGAATCCAGAACTTGGTCACAAAGGAATCAATGCCCTAATCGTTGAAAGAGGAATGGAGGGTTTTGTTGTTGGTGCCAAAGAAGATAAAATGGGAATTCGTGGAAGTGACACGCATACTTTGTTGTTCAATGACGTGAAAGTTCCTAAAGAAAATAGAATTGGTGAAGATGGATTCGGTTTCAAATTCGCGATGAAAGTTTTAAGTGGCGGAAGAATTGGTATCGCAGCGCAAGCATTAGGAATTGCTGCTGGAGCGTTTGAATTGGCTACAGAATATTCAAAGCAACGAAAAGCGTTTGGAAAAGAAATCTACAAGCACCAAGCGATTGCGTTTAAGTTGGCTGACATGGCTACCGAAATTGAAGCAGCTCGTTTGTTGGTTTACAAATCCGCAATTGATAAGGACATGGGTCGTAGTTATGACCAAAGTTCAGCAATGGCAAAACTTTACGCTTCAAAAGTAGCAATGGAGCAAACAGTTGAGGCTGTTCAAATTCATGGAGGTTACGGATTCGTGAAGGAATACCACGTTGAGCGTTTAATGCGTGATGCAAAAATTACGCAGATTTACGAAGGAACGTCGGAAGTACAGAAAATCGTAATTTCTCGTGGAGTTTTGGGAGTTTAAATTGAATTTTTTAGAAAGTAATTTTCGAAGGCAGGGACTTGTTTCCTGCTTTTTTGTTTTATAAAAGTTTGAGAATGAAATAAAGTACGTACTTTTGCACTCGATTACCGAAAAGTTCGGTGACTACATAATAATCATTTTTAGAATATTAGCATGTATTTAGACACAGCAAAAAAGAAGGAAATCTTCGCAAAACACGGAGGTTCAGAAACAAACACGGGTTCTACAGAGGGACAAATCGCATTGTTCACTTTTAGAATTAGCCACTTGACAGAGCACTTGAAAAAGAATCGTAAAGATTATGGTACGCAACGTGCACTTCAATTATTAGTTGGTAAGCGTCGTAGCTTATTGGATTATTTGAAAAGAAAAGATATCGAGAAATATCGTGCGTTAATTAAAGAATTAGGATTACGTCGTTAATCAGCTTTAAACGCGAATTTTATTGTAGAGGGGACTTTCGGCTTTTGTCGGGCGTCCCTTTTTTTGTTGTTGTAAGGACATTAGGATATTAGCATATTAGGATATTAGCATATTAGGATATTAGGACATTAGGATATTAGGATATTAAGACATTAGGATATTAGGACATTAGGATAATAGGACTCCGCCGCGGTGGAAGGAATTTAGGACGGTAGGATTTTAAGTTCTGTAAAAGGAAAATAGGATATATAGAATAGATAAATTATGAAGAAAAGACACAATTTTAGGGAATTGCAAATTTGGAAAGACTCAATGATTTTGGTTAAGAAAGTGTATAATTTAACATCAAAACTACCAAATGAAGAGAGATTCGGTTTAATTTCACAACTTAATCGTTGTTCCATTTCAATTCCTTCTAACATTGCCGAAGGGTCAGGTAGAACAACAGAAAAAGAATTTAGTCGTTTTCTTGAAATTTCAATGTCGTCTAGTTATGAATTGGAAACGCAACTAATACTAATGTATGAACTTTTTGAAATTGAAACGAATGAAATTATTGAAGAATTAAAAACAATTCAAAACAAAATTGGCGCATTCAAACGAACATTAGAGTTTTAGGATGTTTGGATATTAGGGTGTTAGGATATTAGGATGTTAGGATATTAGGATGTTAGGATATTAGGATGTTAGGATGTTAGGATATTAGGATATTAGGATGTTAGGATGTTAGGATGTTAGGATATTAGGATGTTAGGATGTTAGGATGTTAGGATATTAGGATGTTAGGACTTAGGGCATTAATTAATCATATGTTAAATCATAAAATCTGTAAGTCCCAAAGTCTCAAAGTCCTAAAGTCTCAAAGTCTTAAAGTCTTAAAGTCCTAAAGTCTTAAAGTCCTAAAGTCTTAAAGTCAAATAAAAAAGTAATTAAACAAAGTATGAATATAGGTACAAGAAAGTCAATTATCACAGGGGGGAAAGAAATCTCCGTTGAGACAGGCAAATTGGCTAAACAAGCGGATGGTTCCGTTGTGGTTCGCATGGGCGACACCATGTTATTGGCAACAGTTGTTGCAGCTCCGGACGCAAAAGATGGCGTTGATTTTTTACCATTGACGGTAGATTATCGTGAGAAATACTCAGCAGTTGGTCGTTTCCCTGGTGGATTCTTCCGTCGTGAGGCACGTCCTTCTGAAACTGAAATTTTAGTAATGCGTTTGGTGGACAGAGCTTTACGCCCATTGTTTCCAGACGATTATCATGCTGAAGTTCAGGTAATGATTCAATTGTTGTCTTATGATGGCGTGAACAATCCAGATGCTCTTTGTGGTTTTGCAGCTTCTGCAGCGATTGCCGTTTCTAACATTCCTTTTAATGGTCCAATGTCGGAAGTACGTGTTGGTCGTGTGGACGGTGAATTTATTCTCAACCCAACGATGTCTCAAATGGCGCTTTCAGATATCGACATTATGATTGCAGGTACAGCGAAAGACATCAACATGTTGGAAGGTGAAATGCAAGAAATTTCCGAGGCAGAATTGGTTGAAGTATTCAAATTTGCTCATGCGGCGATTATCGAACAATGCCAATTCCAATTAGAGTTAGCTGCTGAAATTCCAACCGCTAATCCTAAAAGAGAATACAGCCACGAAACACACAACGAAGAAGTACGCTCGAAAGTCTATGAATTAGCAATGGAAAAATGTAAAGACGTTGCACGAATGGGCTTGGCGAATAAAGCGAAAAGATCTGAATTGTTTGAAGAAATCAAAGCGGAAGTAAAAGCTGCATTTACCGAGGAAGAATTAGCAGAAGTTGGAAAATTCATTTCTCCATATTTCTCTCAAGTGAAGAAAAAAGCAGTTCGTTGGGTAATGCTGAACGAGCGCAAACGCCTTGACGGACGTAACTTCGACGAAATTCGTCCAATTTGGGCAGAAGTGGATTATTTACCAATGGTTCACGGTTCTGCTGTGTTTACAAGAGGTGAAACGCAATCCTTGACTACACTTACTTTAGGTGGTAAAATGGACGAGCAATTAATCGACGGAGCAACGTTTGAAGGAACAGAGAAATTCTTATTACACTATAACTTCCCTCCATTCTCGACTGGAGAAGCGAAACCATTACGTGGAACTTCAAGAAGAGAAATTGGTCACGGAAACTTGGCATTAAGAGCCTTGAAAAATGTACTTCCAGAAGACAATCCTTATACCATCCGTATCGTTTCTGATATTTTAGAATCCAACGGTTCGTCTTCAATGGCGACTGTTTGTGCTGGAACATTAGCATTGATGGACGGTGGAGTACAAATCAAAGCTCCAGTTTCTGGTATCGCAATGGGATTGGTTGCTGACGAAGGGAAATTTGCAGTTCTTTCTGACATCTTGGGTGATGAAGATCATTTAGGTGACATGGACTTTAAAGTTACAGGAACGGCGAAAGGAATCACTGCTTGTCAAATGGACATCAAAGTGGACGGTTTACCTTATGAAGTTTTAACTCAAGCGTTGGAACAAGCGAAAGCAGGACGTTTACACATTTTGGGTAAAATTACGGACACTTTAGCTGAACCAAGACCGACTTTAAAACCACAAACTCCGAGAATTGAAGCATTCAACGTTCCGAATGAAATGATTGGCGCTATCATCGGACCTGGAGGAAAAATTATCCAAGCAATGCAAAAAGAAACACGTACAACTATCACTATCGAGGAACTTCCAACTGGTGAAGGACGTGTTCAAATCCTTTCAAATAATGGGGACGACATGGCAGAAGCGATTCGCAGAATTCGTTTGATTGCATTCCCTCCAACCGTTGAAGAAGGAGCAACATATACAGGAAAAGTTAAATCGGTGAAAGAATTCGGTTGTTTCGTAGAAATCCTTCCTGGAACTGACGGTTTAATTCATATTTCTGAATTCAACTGGGAAAAAGTTGCAAAAATGGAAGACGTGGTAAAAGAAGGAGACGTTCTAGATTTCAAAGTAGTTGGAAAAGATCCAAAAACTAAAAAGTGGAAATTATCTCGCAAAGTCTTATTACCAAGACCAGAGCGCAAACAAGAAAATGTGTAACTAATTTTCTGTTACTAGCAAAAGCAATTAAAGGGCGATCTATTTAGGTCGCCTTTTTTATTTCCAAAACTGAGTTTTCATTGTTCTTTTCTTTAAGATTGCTAAAGAACATTTAAGTTCTCCTTAACGAAAAACAATGTAAATCCATTCAAAATGAACGTGTTTTTAACTTGGAGATAAACTACAAGCGAACATTCATGTGTATTTTTGAGCAAAAATTTATGTTCATGAAAAAGATTTTAACCCTCTTAATTTCATCATTGTTCGTTTCAACCTATGCCCAAATTGTAGATGTTTTCAACTACGATGGCGTTTTAAATACGAATGGTTGGACTTCGCATAGTGGAACAAGTCCAGGGCAAACCGTAACATTAACAACAGCATCAGATAACGGAAACAGCTTAAGTTTTCCAGGTTTGGCAACTTCAACCGGAAACAGAGTTCGCTTAACAGCAGGTTTCAACGAAGATTTGAATAAGGCTTTAACTGGAATTGCTGGAGTTGGTTATTATTCTTTTCTTTTGAAAGTTTCGAATACAACAGGGATTAATGCCGCTGGTGATTTCTTTATTGGATTTGCAGTACAGTCTGGAGCATCCGGAGTTACAACTTTTGGCGCAAGGATTTTTGTAAAACCAGGAACACAACCAAATACTTTTCAGTTAGGAATACAAAATATGACTGGAGGCGCACCTACTCAAACTTATACTGATGATTACCCTTGTGGTCAAACAGTTTTGGTAGTTGCTAAATACGTTGCGAACGTTTCGCCTACTGTTGCGTCACTTTTTGTCAACCCTACTCCAGGAGTTGCTGAGCCTTTAACTCCAACTGCAGTTAATAATTCTGGAACAACAGGATTTAATGCTTTTGGCTCTATTTTTCTTCGTCAAAATGGAAATGCAACAACAGGTACAGGCACTTTAGAGATTGATGAAATTAGGGCAGGATCATCTTGGGCTTCAGTTTTGCCTTGTGACCAACCTACAAATTACTACACTGATTCAGATGGTGATGGTTTTGGAGACCCTAATAGTCTAGTATCTTCTTGTTATTCAGTAGTTGGACTAGTTACAAATTCAGATGACTGCAACGACAACAATCCTAATATTAATCCAAACACAATATGGTATCAAGACTTGGATAATGATAGTTTTGGAAATGCAAACGTTTCTTTAACACAATGTACTCAACCACAAGGTTATGTTTTAAACTCAACTGATTGTGATGATAACAACAACGCTGTAAACGCTATAACAACTTGGTATCAAGATAGCGACAATGACGGTTTCGGAAACCCAGATGTGAGCATTCAAAATTGTGGTCAGCCAGATGGATATGTCGCTAACAACTTAGATTGTGATGATACAAATGATCAGATTAATCCAAATGCAACGGAAATCAATGATGGAGTTGATAACAATTGTGATGGGAATATTGATGAAGGCTTTGTGTTAACTGACTATTATCTTGATAATGATGGTGACGGTTTTGGTGCAGGAGCACCTGTTCAAGATTTTAACTCGCCGGGTCCAAATTATGTATTAGTCGGTGGTGATTGTGATGATAATAATCCAAACGTTTACCCGGGTGCAACAGAAGTTTGTGATGGGATTGACAATAATTGTAATGGTCAAATTGATGAAGGACTGCCTACTCAAACCTATTACGCTGATGCAGACGGTGATGGTTTTGGTAATCCAGATATTTCAACGGTAAATTGCGCACAACCTGATGGTTTTGTTACAAATAATTTAGATTGTGACGACACAAATCCAAATATCAATCCAAATGCAATTGAAATACCTGGAAATGGAATCGATGAAGATTGTTCAGGTTCAGACGCTGTAATTCCACCAACAATTTTAGGGATTTATGAATTTACGGGAACAACAAATTGTACTGATATCAATCCAAATGTTACGGAACAACCACAAGGCGCAACTTTCTCTATTTATCAATCCGTTGGAACTACTTGTTCTGGAGCTACTGGAGTTTTTAATAATTCAGCTTGGAACACAACAGGAACAATTGACCTAAACGAATTCAATACTTTCTCAATAACGGCAGATGAATGTAAATCGATAAATGCGACTCAATTAAGTTTCCTTCACAGAAATAGTGGAACAAGCGCCACTGTTGACTGGATTGTAAGAAGCAGTTTAGACAACTTTACAAGCGATTTATTTACGGGTTCCTCAAATAATTCAAATCAAACAGTAACACTTGATTTACCTGCTACATTTTCTGGATTAACAACATTGAGTTTTAGATTTTATGTTCTAAATGCTCCCGCAAATTCTACCACATGGCGTCAAGATAATGTTACTCTTATTGGCTCAATTTCGGAAATTCCAATAATCACTTATTATGCCGATAACGATGGAGATGGTTTTGGAAATCCTGCTGTTAGTGTTCAAAGTTGTACACCTATTGAAGGATACGTAACAAATGCTAATGACTGTAATGATGCGAATGCTGCGATTAATCCAAATACTATTTGGTATCAAGATTTAGATGCTGACGGATTTGGTAATGCTAATGTGACTTTCACGGGCTGTGTTCCACCATCAGGATATACTTTGAATAACACAGATTGTGATGACAATGATAATCAGGTTGGACCAGGCGATATTTATTACGTTGATGCTGATGGTGATGGATTTGGTGTAACAGATTCTGCCGCACCTTTCTGCTCAAATCCAGGTGTGGGATTCGCAAGTGTTGGTGGAGATTGTAACGATAATGATGATCAAATTTTCCCAGGAGCAACTGAAATTTGTGATGGCATTGACAATAACTGTAATAACCAAATTGATGAAGGTTTGCCAACTGTCACTTACTTTGTTGACAATGATGGAGATGGTTATGGAACAGGTAATGGCGTTCAACTTTGTTCAGATCCGGGTGAAGGTTTTGCGTCAGTTGATGGCGATTGTGATGACGATAACGACCAAATCTATCCCGGGGCGCAAGAAATAATTGGTAACGGCATTGATGAAAATTGTGATGGAGTTGATGGCTATCTTTCTATTAACGAAATAAATAACTCCTATTCAATTTATCCAAATCCAAACAATGGACAATTCATTATTCAAAACGAAAGCGGATTAGTTTTAAATATCACAATTACAGACTTCAATGGAAGAATTATCCAATCTAATTCAAGTGATTCAACAACTATTGTTTACGATTTGACTAAAGAAGCGAATGGTATTTATTTTGTAAAAATCACAAGTCAAAATACTACTCTGTCCATACGTTTAGTGAAACAATAAAGTGAATAAACAGCTATGTCGAAAGTCACCTCTTTTTCGGGGTGGCTTTTTATTTATTTCATTAAATCATTATTGATTTACCACACACACTACCACTTAGAGTATCCAACTCCTCATCGACAAAGAGGCTTCAAATGAACGTTGTATAATTGAGTCCGCTGCGAAAAAGGATGTTCACCGCGGCACAATCAAAATAGACGCGGAGTAAATTTTAAACCGGTCCCGATAGTCGTCGGAATAACTGATTGTTCATGAGTCCCTATGGCGTTCATGATTACAATTCTTGCGACAAGGAAGAGTTTGGCAGTCTCTTGTGGCGTAGGGACTTTTCGGAGTGGACTCATGATTCATTTTAAAAATACGCCAGTATTTACTATCAGTCTAAAATCTTCAAAAACTAACATTCAAAACTTTGACTATTATCTTCAAAAATCAGATTCTTGGTTTTAAAAAATCAACCTTAAACTTTATCACACGGAGCGATAATAATAGTATTCAAAACACTTTATAAGTTGCAGAGCTATTAAGTTTTCAAGCTATACCCCAAAAACGTCTCAATGTAGGGTACTCTCACAAAACGAACGTGTTGAATAAATACATTTTCCATACCTACAAAGTTTCAAATTAAACTTACCGAAAGAAATAACATTCACACGAATTATGCCTAAAGTAATACTCAAGGACTACTTTCAAATTAACTTCTTAAGAACCAGGGGTTTAGAACAGCAAAAAAAATTCTATTTCAGTTTTTTACCTTCTGGGTTTTTATACCAACCCTCATTTTCCTTGATTTCCACTGGAACGTTAGCTTCAGCATTGAACTTTCTTTGTAAATTCATCCAATAGAAAAATCCTCCAAAACCAAACACAATTAGTAAATAATTCAACTTATTTCCGATAAATTCAAAAATAGTAAATGTCATCTGAAATAAGTCTCCTAATGCCCAAAAGAAATCCGTACTGTTCATGGTATTATTATTTGTTTACAAAGGAAATAAAAATATGTACACTAAAACAAGATAAGACTAAATTTCTCCAATCAATTGTAGTGTTTCTCTCGATGCTTCTTGTTCTGCTGTTTTTTTAGAAACCCCAGTGCCTCTCCCAAATTGTTTATTATTTATCACTGCATCAACAACATAAGCCCACTGTCCGTTATGATATTTTTCGGATAAAACCACAAATTCAAGTGCTAGTTTTTTGCGTTGACACCAAATAAATAGTTTTGATTTAAAGTCTATTTCTTCTTTTAAAATCTTATTGAAGTCCAGATATTTACGAAAAACGAAACTGTTTATGGATTGCTTTACTTTGTCCAAACCACCATCCAAGTAAATAGCTCCAATAATAGCTTCAAATGCATTACCTTCAAGTGAAGTCATGTTTATACTTCTGGATTGATTAAATTGCAAAACATCTCGTATAGACATTGCTTCTCCAATTTCAGACAACGTTTTTCTATTTACAATTTTTGATTTTATTTTGGTTAGGTAACCTTCATCGTCATGTGGAAAGCGATTGTATAAAATCTCCGCTACAACTGCGTCTAAGATTGCATCCCCTAAAAATTCCAATCGTTCATTTGAAGAATCAGCATCGTTTTCATTACTAAATGATTTATGTTTTAGCGCAGTAATAAAATAGGATATATTCTTCGGTCTGTAACCGAATTTTTTAAGGATGAATTTTGCGATTTCTAGTTCTTCATCCGATTTTTTTTGAAAGAATATAGGAAGTTTCAGTACCAATTATTTTTTGAATTTACCTACAATAACACTCGTGTTGTGCCCACCAAAACCAAAAGTATTGGAAAGAGCAACGTTAATAGTTCGTTTTTGAGCTTGGTTGAAAGTGAAATTCAAATTTACATCCAATTCAGGATCGTCTGTAAAATGATTAATTGTTGGTGGTACGATGTCGTTTGCTACGGAAAGTACGCAAGCAATTGCCTCAATAGCACCTGCTGCCCCTAGTAAGTGACCTGTCATACTCTTAGTTGAACTAATATTGAGTTTGTAAGCATGTTCTCCGAATACGGATTGAATGGCTTTTACCTCGGCAATATCGCCAAGTGGAGTAGAAGTACCATGAACATTCACATAGTCAATAGATTCTGGCTGAAGATTAGCGTCTTCAAGCGCGTTTAGCATAGTGTTTTTAGCGCCGATTCCTTCAGGATGTGGAGCCGTCATGTGGTAAGCATCACCCGACATTCCACCACCAAGTACCTCAGCATAAATTTTTGCACCTCTATTTAGTGCATGTTCCAACTCCTCTAGAATTAGAGCTCCTGAACCTTCACCAAGAACAAAGCCGTCTCTGTCTAAATCAAACGGGCGCGAAGCTGTATCAGGGGAGTCGTTTCTAGTTGATAAAGCTTTCAAGGCATTAAACCCACCCATTCCCATTTCGTTTACTGCGGCTTCGGATCCACCAGTAACAATGGCATCTGCTTTACCTAAACGAATAAGATTGAAAGCATCAATAATGGCGTTGGTTGAAGAAGCACAAGCAGAAACAGTAACATAATTTGGACCTCTGAGACCATATTTTATGGAAATGTGACCGGCTGCTATGTCTGCAATCATCTTTGGTATAAAGAACGGATTAAATCGTGGAGTTCCGTCACCCGTAAAGAATGCTTTCGATTCTTCCTGAAAGGTTTTCAGTCCTCCAACACCAGAACCCCAAATAACTCCAATTTTATCAACGTTAGGATTTGCTTCCATCAAACCCGAATCCGCCATAGCCTCAGCAACTGAAACCATGGCGTATTGGGAAAATTGATCTAGTTTTCTAGCTTCTTTCTTGTCGATAAAATCCTCAACATTGAAATTTTTGACTTCGCAAGCAAATTGCGTTTTAAACAAAGAAGCATCAAAAGATGTGATTGGCGCTGCCCCACTTTTACCATTGATAAGACCGTTCCAATATTCGTTAACGGTATTTCCAATGGGTGTTAAAGCACCAAGACCAGTGATTACTACTCGCTTAAGTTGCATTTGTTTGATTTAAAAATTAAATGTTGCTCTCGATGTAAGCAATAGCATCACCTACAGTTTGGATAGCTTCCGCTTTATCATCGGGAATAGAGATATTGAATTGTTTTTCAAATTCCATAATCAATTCAACCGTATCCAAGGAATCAGCACCAAGGTCGTTGGTAAAACTCGCTTCATTGGTTACTTCACTCTGTTCTACGTTAAGTTTGTCAACAATGATTGCGATAACTTTTTCTCTGATGTCAGACATGTTCATTAATTTATTTGGTTTCAGCCTGCAAAGAAAAAAACAATGATTCAATTATCAAAATAAAAGTGGATTTATTCCTCATTTCGTATTTTCGTGCCGTGAAGAATGTTGCCATATTTATTTCAGGAAAAGGGTCCAATGCGTTGAATTTGTTGGATTATTTCATTGATTCAAAAACCATAAAGATTGTTTTAATTTATTCAACAAAGGAAAATTTAAATCTTCAAAATGCTTGTTTAAGGCATAATATTGCATTCGTTCATGACGGAGAATTTAATTTACCCTTTGTTCTAGATCTACTTACAGAGAATTCAATAGACTTTATTGTTCTTGCTGGTTTTTTAAAAAAAATTCCTGATTTATTGGTTAAAATTTTTCCTAATAGGATAATAAATGCACATCCATCTTTATTGCCAAAATTTGGAGGCAAAGGAATGTATGGTTTAAATGTCCACAAAGCTGTTTTTGAGGCAAAAGAAGTGGTTTCTGGATTCACAGTTCATTTAGTAAATCAACATTACGACGAAGGGGAAATAATTTCGCAAAAACAAATTTCAATTAGAGATTGCCAATCCGCAGAATGTGTTCAGAAAAGGGTTCAGCAACTTGAACTGAATGCTTTACCTGAAATTATTGAAAATTATTTGAACCAATTTGGAGATTAGTATTTCTCCACTGAATCACGAACCAAGCACAAAGTAATACAGTGATAATTGAGGAAATAATCACGAACAGGTTCCACCAATCTGAAAATTCAAAATAATATAATAGATTTAAGAATGCGGCAGCAATTAGAATTCTTGGAAGTTCAAGGATTTTTACTATACTTTTTTGTTCAAGAAATTTCCCACAAGACCAAATTGTCCAAATAATCGATGTTCCAAGTGCAATTCTATATATCCAAGCTAATTGTTCAAAATACAACATAAATGCTGCCAACCCAAGCATAGCCAACGAAAAGTTAAGAAAAACATAGATCTTCCATTTCTTTTGAATTTCGATTTTGAAAAAAATCTTATCAGTTTGTTCTATTTTATCCTTATTCAGGTCGGCAGGACCTTTAGTAATTAATAGATCGAGTAGTTTTTCTTTATGTTTCTTGATGTATTGGAGTAATTCTTTATAGAAGTGCAGATTTGCCCAAATTGGATTCCAACTTAGAAACGGCTTAGTTATACCATAAGAAGGTTCTTCAATTTCTTCTTGATAGGTCCCGAACATTCTATCCCAAATAATAAAAATGGCTCCATAATTTTTGTCAAGATAATCCGGATTTGTAGCATGATGAACACGATGTGCTGAGGGAGTATTAAGTATATACTCTAACCAACCAAGCTTTCCAATTAGTTTGGTGTGAATCCAATATTGATAAAGAATTGAAACTGCCGAAACTGCCATAAAAGTTACAGGATCTACACCAAGTATTGCAATTGGAATGAACATCCAAAAAGACAACAAGTTGTGAAACCATGATTGTCTCAACGCAACAGATAAATTGTATTGCTCACTTTGATGATGAACAATATGTGCACCCCAAAATATATTGATTTCGTGTCCCCATCGATGCGCCCAATAAAAGATAAAATCAAAAAGTATTGTTCCCACTAGAAAAGCAGTCAATTTATTTTCGTAACTAATTGGACTAAAGTTTTCATAAATGATTACGTATAGCCACAAGATAAGAATTTTAATGAATAAACCTATGACTTGGTTACCAATACCAATAGTCAAATTGGTTATCGAATCATTAAAGGTGTAAAGTTTTTTACCATGTTTTTTTCCTATCAAAAACTCAACAATCATCGTTGTTATGAAAATCGGAATGGCGATTAAAATGTAGAATGCGTAATCCATAATTTTTTAAAATAAAAAAGGCTGGATAAACCAGCCTTTAAATTTAATAATTCCAAACATCATGTTCCCATCGACGTATGTCATCTTTTATTTTTTCTGCTTGATAGAGTGCATCAACACCGTATTTATAGTCTTGAATTTCTCTATCGAATTTATCAGACGTTCTGTAGATGGTTGAAGTAAATCTCCTTTTCCAAAAAACGTCATCAAAAGACATCCATTGAGCGTCAGACTGGTCGCTATAGACGTAGTAGTTTACAATTACATCACGGAGTTCAGGGAAATACAACCAAAACAACTCCTTCTCTTGAACTGCTCCGTCGTAGGTATCAAATTTTCCGTCAGAAAAAGCTTCTAGGTAGCCATTTCTGTTCATTGCCACGAAGTTTTTAAATCGATCAATGCCATCGTCAGTAACCTCTGCACCTGACGCTCCTTCTTCTTTTTCGAGTGGTTTTACTCTACCAACGGGGGCGATAGCAATTATTCTTCTATCAAGCATAGAGCGTTCTTTATCGAAAAACCAATCTTCCTTAATATTAAACGCAGTAATGCTTTGAGAAGAAATAAATTGAACAACATCTGGTCTTTTAAGAGCAATACCTGCTTTAGTGGCCTCGTATTGCGTCTTAAGAATATTTCTATCTTGAATTCTGGTTAAAGGACCGAAATATGCAGGATCGAAGTCAGGAGCAATACCCTTGGTTGTTACACGATTGTACCAATCTTCAAAAGATTCATTTTCGTCTTCACGTTGAAGAATGGTTGCGGTAGCATTTTCATCATCACCTTCAATCGACCAAGGCTCACCAGGACCACCAAAACTTAACTTCTTGTTAATTTCTTTTCTGTAAACGCCGTTGGTGAAGTAAGCATCGCGAGAAGGTTTCACAACAGGGTACTTAAAACTGTAACCATCTTCAAGGGCTGTAAAATCTTTACCAGAAACTTCATAAACCGTTAAATCACCCAACATAATGTGTCTGAAAATGATAGTCCAAAGGGACAAACGATCATCGTGTTTAACCCAGTCTTTTTTATCTATTTCGTCAACCGATGTTGGAGGTTTCCATTCTTGCAAAAAGTTGTCGTAAGGCATGAATAAGTAATGATTCATTTTTTCACGTGAATCAATTCTCGAGAAAACCCTCTTGGACCAAACGTAATCAGCAAGTCGGACATGCTCATACTCTATTTTAGACCGAATTGGAACCTCGTCTTTAATCACAACACCGTCTATGACAGCACCATCACGGATGTTGTATGGACCTCGAGGAACTCCATCTTGAGCAAGAAGGTTCATTGAAAACAAGAAACCTAAAGCCAATAAATAATGTTGTGATTTCATAGTTGACGATTTAAAATTTTAATTTGTCACTTTAAGTGAACCTGGGATGATATCTGTAGACCCTGTCATTGGATTTTTAACAGTAACGGCAATACCAATTCCTTTACCAGCTTTTAACTTTGCAACAACATTTCCAGGAATATTAGCTCCGGAACAAATACCGTTATCTACACCTAAAACCTCCACAGCTACAACTTCAAATGCTGGTGATTTCAATGGCGAGTCAGCAGACAAACCTACAGTAACCTTAGCTCCAGAAGTTTTGGAAACAGTTTGTGTCTTAATTTCAGGTTTTGGGAATGGTTTTACTTTATAAACGGATTTCTTAAAGGTAACGTTTTGCCCTTTTGGATCTTTACCTATTAAAGTTACTTCAACAGTTTGAGCGCCTTGTCTTGGTTTTACAATAAAACCTCCGCCTGGGTTTGGAGACTTGTCAGCATTAGTAACCATAATATCTGTACTAACTACACCTGATGCAGAAGGAATTATAATGTTATTATAAGATCTATACAATATAGCATACTCAGGCATTTCAAGTGAACCAGCTTTTGTTGCTACTTGAATTTTTGTTTCATAGGGCATTTCCTTAATATCCCCTCTTTTATTCGCAATTCCAACAGTTCCAGCGATTTTCATTTCTCCGCCCGATGGAGCAGTCAATTTCAAAATTGCTTGCCCGTTTTCAATTCTTACAATAGACCCTTGGTTTGGTTTTACTATAGGTTGTTTATCCGTATCAAAAGCTGCCATCATAACAGTCACTTCAAAAGGATCTCCAGGATTCAATACAGCGGTTTCTGGGAATGCCAAACCAACTATTGAATTGAAAGAGTAGTCACCTCCACCCAATCTTGAACGAATTAAACTAACCGCATCTGCTCTGGCCGTTAGAATTTCTTTCTGGATACTAGAAATCGATGCTATCGCTGCAACAGAAGGGGAGTGGTTAAAGGTTTTGGCCAACCAATGAACACCGCCAGGGTTGTGTTCATCTTCCCATTCCTTGTTTTTTGTGAGAGCTACATATATTTTTTCTACGTCATTATAGTCATCCGAAGAAATACTATTTTTCTTAAAAGCATCTCTAACTTGTTTTTGTAAATCTGCTAGGTCTTTGTATTTATCGATTTTTGGGTCGGTAAAGGAATACTTCTTTTCAGAATCGGAAGAACTAACTACAATGAGTGAGCAAATTTCACCTCTGAATTTTTGCATGTTGTTCCATAATTCAATTCCACCAGCTGTATTCGACGACTTACACTTGTATGCTTTTGGTTCTTTAAGATTATCTGCAATCCCAAAAATCCTCATACTTTCATCGTATTTATCTTTATTCGTTACGTGAGTAAGATTCATTCGAATAGGTTTTAATGGATATTTATCATCATAAGCAACAGTAATGATGTTTTCGGGACCTGGTTTTAACTTTGCGGGTTCTTCTTTTATCTCTGTGAGAATCTCCATTTTGAGCGCGTCAAGGTATTTGATTTGTTCTGCCGTAAGTTTATCGATTTTATCAGCCCACTCCAATAGCTTCTTCGCCTTTACTTTTATTTCCTCACTATCACCTGATTTTGCAAGTTCTGCAATTCCTTCACGCTTTTCAAGACCTCTTGCATGTTCGTTTTGAGAAGAAATTTGAATGTTTTCCTCAATCGCAACAAACGCATCTATGATACTCTTGGATACGTTGAGGGCTAACATCGCCATCAATACCAAGTACATCATCCCGATCATTTTCTGTCTCGGGGTTTCCTTACCACCTCCCATAATTAATAAGTTTTAAATATTATACATTATGTGATTAAGAACGCATTGCTTTCAACATGTTACCATAAACGTTGTTCAAGTCTGTTAGATTCTTAGACAACATAGCCATGTTTTCACGATAAACTTGAGTGTCATTAGCAGAAGCAGCTAAGTCAGTCATTATGTTTTTGATGTTTTCTTGTAAAGAACTCATTTGAGATAGACCTGTAAGGTAATCTTGAGAACTTTTCAACTGTAATTCATAGACGTTATTCAATGCTGATAAGTTGTTACCCAATTTCTGCATTTCAACACCGAAATTTCCATTTCCATCGGCTGAAATACCTGCAATAGCATTTGCAGAAGCAGCATATTGATCGGTCAATTTAGTAAGTCCCGCAGATGCTGTTTCCAAACTCTTAACGTACGCATCAGTTGCTCCAGCAGCAGTAGATACCGCACCTAAAGAAGCTGCGTTTTGAGCTAAATTCGACATTCCATCTTTCAATTTAGAAAGTAACTTTTCGTCAATTCCAGCATCTTCTAATTGTTTAGCTACTAAGTCTGCATTGGATTTGCCACCACCCTGACCGCCACCAATGAGACCAGTTCCATTTTCAGTTAATTCGTGTAACTGATCTACTGTTAGGTCTGGGTCCAATACAGGGTGTACTCTCTCCCAGTGATATTCTGGATGGTCTGGAACGAAAATCATTACGATAAAAATTACGGCCTCCAGACCTAATCCAACTGGAAGCATTATGTCAGATCCTGGATAATGTTGGATTTTAAATAATGCACCAACAATAACAATCGCTGCACCCCATCCAAAGAAATGCTTTAATACGGTTTTACCTGTTTTACTTGCAAACCAATTACCTTTACCACTCATAGTTTTTAGATTTTAATTTATAGATTTAACAAAGAAAAGCTTATTTCAACTGAATATCACTTTGGATTTCCTCACCATTTTCTTGGTCTAAATCTTTACCACCGCGACCAAGGTGAGTCATTACGTTTCTAAATCCAATGTAAGATTTTGCAGTATCTTGATATTCATAAGTTCTGGTGCTATTTAAAAGATAATAACCAATATCTTTCCAAGAACCACCGCGAATTACCTTACGTTTTTTTACTGGGTGATCACCATCTTTAGCTTGATAATCATACTCAGAGCTTAAGTCGTGAGAAAATTCATACATGGATTCATCAAACGCAGTTGAACACCATTCAGCAACGTTACCCGCCATACAAAACAATCCAAATCCATTAGGGTTGTAAGAATATACTTTAACAGTATGGAAACCACCATCTTCAAAGTATCTGCCTCTCAATGGTTTGAAGTTCGCAAGAAAACATCCTGCAGCATTTCTAATGTAAGGACCACCCCATGGATATTGAGCTAAATCCAAATCTCCTCTAGCGCCTCTTTCCCACTCAGATTCTGTTGGAAGTCTGAAATCGTTTACAAATAAGTCACCATTTGTTTGCAACCATGAATGATAAATTTGTGTTCTCCATACCGAGAATGCCTTCGCTTGGTTCCAAGTGATACCTACAACAGGATAATTATCGTAAGCATTGTGCCAGAAATAGTTTTGCGTCATTGGTTCATGGAAAGAGTACGTAAAGTCACGAACCCAACAAAGTGTATCTGGATAAATGTTTATTCTTTCCTTAATGATAAATCTACTTCTGTCAGTATGTCCACGAATAGCATTGTGTTGCCCTTTACTATTTGTGTATCCTAGATCTAAATCCAAACCAGGGTTATCTAAAATAGTACCTTTCAAAATACTAGTGTCATTTATACTGTAAATCATTTTATCAACAGGACCACCTTGAGGGTCTCCAAACTGCTGACCTTGATTGTAAACCGTTGTATCAACCCAAACCTTATTAGTGTTTTGATCTACTGTGTAAAGCGTATTTCTGTGTAAATCGTTGACTTTATAGTCTTTATTCAAAGGATCACGACGAGCACGTTTGTACAAATCTACAGAAGCACCGGCACCCAGACTGTCGTAAGCAAAGGTTCTTCTTGCATCAACAGATTTAGTCACAGTTTTACCTCTTTTTGCAGCTTCTTTCCAGTCAATCCAATAGTAATCAAAGAACAACAGACGTGTGTCAATTTCTCTTCTTTTGTAGAAACGTTCTTGTTCACTGTAAAACATATCCGACAGCAAAAATGAAGTTTCAGGATCCGAGTAGTCAATAGGTTCTTCCCAATTAAGTGTGAAATATTTTCTATTCTCAATACGTCCTCCTTGATGATACGCTACTTTACTACTGTTACTTCTTAGGGTTTTGTCGGCTTTGTTTTTACTAGTCGCCTTACCGCTGGATGCTCCAGTATACATTTGCATTATACCTCTTAATTCACCCTCTGAAACAAGAAATTCAACACCTTTTCCACCATTGGCATTTTGAGCACTTTTTGACTGATAATTTTTAGCATCGTACGAATAACCGTTAATTAATCGCTTACCTTTTCCTTTTCCTTTATCATAGTTGTCCATCATTGTTAACAGGGTCTTATCAACTTCAGAGTTGTTAGTACTATCTGTTAGCAACTGAAATGGAGTATTTCCGCCTTGTACATCAGAACCCATATCAATCATAGAACGATACGGCTCTTTAAAGAAATTGTCAGGAATTCGAATCCAACGCTCTGCGTCGTCATCAAAACTTCTTCTATACAGTTTCTCTCTAGCTATGGAATCTCTAACCCAATGTACAAATTGTCTATACTCGTTATTGGAGATTTCAGTAGCGTCCATATAGAACGCTGGAACGGAAACAGTCCTGATACGAGCAGTGTGAAGACCCATGATATCCTCATCGTCTTCACCAGCTTGGTAACCTCCCGATGGCACGTAAACCATACCTATTGGAAGTTTTCCAGGACCTAACACATCAGGATACCAGGTTTCTCTTTTAACTCCAACTAAATTTCCTTCTACTTCACTACAAGAGTAGAGAATAATTACAGCCGAAACAAAACTTAATAATCTTTTCATTTTCTAGTTTTTGGTTCTATCGTTGTCACCAAATTAACTTGCTACAGGATCTAGGCTTTGGTATAACGTGAGAACTTATATTTTGGTTACAAAAAATTTTACAGCCATCTTGGGTGACGTGCTCTTGTTGTTGGAGGAGGTGGCAAAAAGTAGCAGTACCTAACCATCAATTCATGAGACCCATTAGATAAACTGGAGAGTTTATTAACAGTTAAATCGTAGGAATAACCAATAGTAAAATTTTTGATTGGAGTATAACCTGCCATTAATGCAATCGCGTCAGAAGTTCTATAAGTTAAACCACCGTATAGTTGTTTATCTCCCATAGGTAAAATATATCGTGCATTGATGTCAGCAGAAAATTTTACTAAATCCGTTCTCATTAAAACTTGGGCATCGATATCTCCAGGTCCAATTTTCTTTAGCTTATATCCACCCATAATGTAGTAATGTCTGGCGATGTTGAAAGTAGTGGATATCCCTTGAGTTGCCTGTTTTAACTGAGATGCAGGAAGGTGCGTAGAACTCAATCCTGCGTAGAAATTCTTTCCTTGGAAATAAGCACCAAAGTTTAAATCGAGACCTGTCGCGGAAAAACCTGTAGGAAGCGTATTATCAGGCAGAGAAGTTGGTGGAACCCAATCAGGATTCATCCCTAAGTTCATTATACCGACACCGATTCCTAATCCAAGTACCCCGATATTACTAATTTGTATAGGGTAGCTATAGTTTAGAGTAACGTTATTTGCTCTATTAAATCCTATTGCATCATGCCAGAAAGAAATTCCAATTCCTCCAGGAAAATACTTAGTGAGATTTGCCTCAACATTGAGCAAAGCTGAGTTTGGTGCACCATTGACTTTATCCCATTGATTCCTGTAAATACTCGTACCACAAAATCCATTGTACAAATCAATACCGGTTTTACCAGGGTTGATAGACATTTTATCATAAATAAAATGGGTAAGCAACTTATCTTGTTGTGCGAACGTCCAAGACGTTGACGCTAAGAACAAGAAAACCAAAATTCTGTTTTTCAATAGCATACGGTTTATTTAACAGTTTAATCTAGCGCGTGATTACGGTCAACTTGGCTAAATTTAGGTGGCTAAAATAGTTAAATTTTATTAACTGTTCAACGTTCAAAATAAAAATTCAATTCCCTAGAACAGCTTGTGATAAGTTCGCCACCATAAATCTGGCAATATATTGTTAGCTGCTAAATCATAATCTTCCTTTCCGCAAGGAATTAACGTATGCCTCTCATAAATACTGTTGGGTGTTGGTGGGTAAGGTACTTCAAGCCACCAACGGTCGGATTTGTTACTTTTATAGAATACAACCTCTCTTTGTCCATTGTCCTGAAGAACAGTGAATTTGGTATAGTCCCTTTTTGTTCCAACTGGAAAATCACCTTTACGATTTGCGATTCCTTCGATGAAATACCAAATTACTTCAGCATATAGTTTCATTGAAATTTTATTCAGTTCAAAAATATTATAAAGTCCAAAGCTTGTTAACTTGTCGGATATACCTGCATACCATGCCAATTGACAAATTTGTTGACCATTGAAACCATTTGGCAAAGAATCAATCAGTTGCGTTTCACTCCCTTTTATTGAGCGAACATCAATGCTTACAACATCGGAAAATCTAAGAATTGGTTCTGCTTTACGAATATCCGTAACTAAATCACCAAGTCTGATATTGTCGAAATGTAGTTTTTCACACAAATCGGTTTCTGTTTTTGATGTGTATGGAGCTTGAAGACCAATAACGGCATGATTAAACAATATACATGGTCGTTGAATAAGCAGATGACCAACAAAAGATTCATTATCAAATTCCTCAGCAGGTTCCCCCAAATCAAATTTGTAATCAATCAAACATGTATTTATTAATTGTTCGGAATATTTATAGCCATTATGAACAGCAACAAACAAGTCTTGGGAACCACCAATAACAACTGGAATAACTTGATGTTTAATAAGTTCCTCAACAACGTTTGTTAAAGCAAAATAGGTGTCCTGAAGTGTTGAACCCGGTCTTATTTCTCCTAAATCATAAATCTTCCTGTGCCAGTTAATTCCTGTCTCAAGTTTTAAAAAGGCATCGATAATCCCCCTTAATGAATCATCTGGTGATGTTTTTTTTGAGCCTCTAAATTCTGGAACCGAAAAGAGAACAATACTACCCTTTTCAATTTCAGAAAAATCAGATTCTATTTTAGAAAGGTAGGAACCAATTTGATTACTTTGAAATCTAACTGGTTCTGATTGGGTAAAATAAATGGATAAGTCTTTCATGGGATATAAGAATGATGTAAAACTAGAAAATGTGTATTACCATGAACAAGATAAACTGAAAAGTAATTCAGCGTCAAAAGTGAATAGCTTTTGAAAACTATTTTTTGGCTTGCTTTAGTGAAATTCTAAATGTTGTACCCTTATTAATTTCGGATTCAAGTACGAATACCTTGCCTTTGTGATAACTTTCAACAATTCTTTTTACTAAAGTTAATCCGAGCCCCCAGCCTCTTTTTTTAGTAGAGAAACCTGGTTCAAAAACGGATTTTAATTGTTTACTCGGAATGCCTTTTCCTGAATCAATAATATCTATGTGAACCCAATTATTTTCGTCTGTTATTTTTATGCTAAGAGTTCCCTCCCCAGACATTGCATCAACGGCATTTTTACAAATATTTTCAACGACCCAACCCATTAATGAAGCATTATGAGGTATTGGAGGTAAAGTAGTTTCTGCTGATTGAAATGAGATTTGAATTTTATTGGAAAGTCTTGCTTTTAAGTAATCGAGGTTTTGTTTTACCGTTTCCTCAATGTTGTTGTCCGTCAGTTTGGATTCTGAACCGATTTTTGAAAATCTGTCGGTGATTTTTTCTAACCGGTCAAGGTCTTTTTGCATTTCGGTTGCTACCATCGGGTCGCTGTGTGTGGATTCTAAATAGGTCACCCAGGCCATAAGTGAGGATAAGGGAGTTCCCAGCTGATGTGCTGTTTCCTTAGCCATTCCTGCCCAAACTTGATTTTGTTCTGCTTTTCTAAAGGTCGAAAATAATAGATAACCCAAAATGACAATAATTCCCATCACACCGAACTGAAAATAAGGATACCAGCTTAATTTCTTTACTTCTTCACTTTCTGAAAAATATAGGGCTTTTTTACCCGTCCCAAAGTTGAATTCAATGGGTTGGTTTTGTCTTTTAAAATCACTGAGTGTTTTAGTGAGTTCTGATTTTGTTAATTTCTCTTTCGGTAAATTTGAAGCATCAATATTTCCTGAATTTTCATCTATCAAGATAACTGGTGTTAGACTTGCATCATTCAAAAGATCATTTCCGAATTGATTAAGTAATGAGTCGCTTGCTTTTGATAGTCTTTGTAATTCCATCGACTCGCCGTAGGTAAAGTCCAAAATCATATCTCCAAATACCTTTATTTGAATGAATCTTCCTTCACTTTTCCAGTCGTTAGCAAGTTTTAAAATCTGATTATCCTCCTTTATTTCAGAAGGTAAATTTTTGAATTGTGAAACGGCACCATTATCCGAAACAAGAATTATAGGAATGTCTTTATTCGCCTCAATTATTGAAAGTGCAAACGCCACATCCTGATTTAATCCCAAGTCCGATGGATTCAAAAGCGTTTTTTGAGCTTCCACTACAAGTTTGATTTTCTGTTTTTCCTTTTCTCTGAGCTCCTGAAAAATTCTTGTTGTGAGTTGAACCAAAGCAATTTTCTTTTGAAGTGCAACCACCCAATTTTTTGCTTTTTCTTTCTCGCGTTCTTGTATGGAGTGTATTAACTCATTGGAAATAAAAAGTGATGTCACAATCAAAAGAAGTGAAAACGAGACTAGCGCAATTTTCCATCTTTGTTTATTCGAGTATAAATCCATTTATGACAAATTTAATGGCTTTTTGTGCTTGCCTTGCATTTCATTTCTGTCCACGCTAATCCTTAAAGCGTGTTAAAAGTTACGATATTGTTAAGAAATGAGTAAGTTCGTCCCCTAAAAAGAAAATTCGTCCCCTAAAAAGAAAAAATGAATAACGCGGCACATTTTCATCTACTAATCAACCACCTGCCCATTTTATTACCTTTTTTAGGACTCTTAATTCTCCTTTTTGGGCTCATTTTAAGGTCAGAAGTCGTTAAAAGGATTGCTTTTGGTCTTTTTATAATGGGTGCTTTTGGAGCTGTTTTAACCAATTTTTCAGGAGAAGGTGCGGAGGAAATTGCTGAAAAAATGGGTAAAAGTCATGAGTTAATTCATGAACACGAAGAAAGTGCTGAATTATTTACTATTCTTTCTGTGATTTTAGGACTATTGAGTGGTATTTCTCTATGGTTGAATTGGGTTACAAGTCCGTTGAGAAAAGTTGCAAAATATCTAACGATTGGAATGGCTTTAGTAGTTATCTATTTCACGAAACCAACAGGAAACAGTGGTGCAGCGATTTCTCATCCTGAAGTTAAATTATCTGAAAAGGAAATTACAGAGAAATTCAAAAATCAATCTGAAGAACACTCAGAGGAACACGAGGATTAAACACTGTTTAAACGTCATTTAAACTAACTTTTATTTCCCATTCCAATGGGTCATAGCAAGTTCTAATCCTTCAGTACAAAAACTTTTAACGAAATTACAAGCGACCGTAATTCTTTCTGGTAATGCTGCTTTTTCCTCAGGTTTCCACACACCAAGCACATAGTCGGCTTGTCGTCCTTTAGGAAAATCATTACCCACACCAAAACGCAAGCGAGCATAATCACCGGTTTTTAAAACCGCTTGAATATCTTTTAATCCGTTGTGTCCACCGTCGCTCCCTTTTCCTTTCAAGCGTAATTTCCCGAAAGGAAGCGCAATATCATCAGTAATCACAAAAATATTTTCAATAGGGATTTGCTCTTTTTGCATCCAAAAGTTGACGGCTTTCCCCGATAAATTCATGAAGGTTATTGGCTTTATCAAAACGAGTGTTCTGCCTTTGTGCTTAATAACCGCTCTGTGTGCTGCTTTGTCTAACGAAAAACTTTCTCCAGCTTCTTTTGCAAGCTCATCAACAACCTTAAAACCGATATTGTGTCGGGTTTCTTCATATTGTGAACCTGGATTTCCTAATCCAACAATTAAATACTTCATACTTTCTATTTACCCTTTACCCCAAGAAGGACAACTGTTGCAATCATTTTTCGGACGGATGTAAAACAATCCACCCATTACTATTTCTCCCGCTCCATATCCAAAACGATGTCTTGCGTAACTATCGTAATCATTCGCCCGAATCATCACGCGCGATTGCATCATGAAACCTCCTGCTAAATTTGCTTGAACAAAGAAATGCTTAAAAAATTCGAAACGCGCTCCGAGATGTCCTGAAACTCCAAAACCAGAAACACTTTGGGTTTGCATGTCCTTTCTGCCAGCAAAAGTGAAATCATTCACATTAAAAAGAACACCTAAAGAACCTCCCGTTAGGGTTGAAAAAGTAAATTTTCCTCCTTTTCCTTTGACCCAAGGACGAACTCTTGAGATTTCCGCTCTGATATAATTCATTCCATTGGTGTTCTCGTAATGGAAAGTTTGTTCTTGTGTAAAAACGGTATCACCACCATAATTTCCACTCCAGTTGGTAACATTGTCCACACCCGGATTTATTCTCCCACTCAGAATATATGGAACATTGTGTTTCATGACATATTTCATGTGATCATAACCTAAAGAAACTGCCCAATAATTTTTAAAGTTGTAACCAACTCTTAGATTGAATTGAGGCTCCGTTAAATTTCTGATGCTAAAATATTTGCTCAATTCTCTTGTTGGACGATCGGTTGCTTCCACCCCTTTTAAGCGGAAATCATAACCTTGTCCAACAAATTGAATGGTGCTTTTGGTGTAGATACTTCTATTGTATCCCCAGTAAAAAAATAAGGTCCCTTCTGCTGCGGAATTTTTAGTTTTCTTCCTTGAATAACCACGGTATTGGGCTTCGAACGAAAATGAAACCGCCAAAAGCAGAAGTAAGAGAAATGCCTTTTTTATCGAGAAATAATTTGTACCCATTTTTCTTGAGATAAAATTTGTTCCAATCGGAAATGAACTTTTTTATTCGGACTGTGCCACTCTACCATTCCAACTCCTTCTGCGAAATAAGTTATAGCTTTTGCCGAACGAGATTCTTCTTTTTTGGTAAATGGATTAATTACGGTTAGCCGAATGGTTTCGTTGAATTTTAAAGCTTGTTTGTTTTCACCCATGACTGGAATTTCCATTTTTTTACTGAATTTCCTTTTAACCTCTTTTAACATCAAAGTGCTATCAACCACTCCTTTGAATTTACTTGCAAACCAAGATTCTTTCTTTAGGTCAAAAGGAAAAAGCTCGTTTTTGTAAATCAAGGCACTTTCTTTTTTGCGGAATCTATCCACAACCATGTGGTCGAAAACTTGAAGCGAATCCAGGTTATAATTGAGTGCTTCCACCAATCTTCCATCACTTGTGTATCTCTCCACAATGATATGTTTTCCTTTACTGTCCTTGATTCCGTAAACACGTTGAAATTCTTCTTCCAATCCACGAGCTACATCGCGATAAAGGTAGATTTTCGGTGTTTTGTCAAAAGGATAAAAGAAGTTGTATTGTGGATTTAGGCTTTTCTCGGTCGTTTTTTCTCCGCAACTAATTAAGATAAAGGACAATAACAAAAAAGAAAGAAAGCGCATCATTTCGACATTTTTAAATAGGCAACTTCTTGTTCAGAAAGGTGGCGAAACATTCCACGAGGTAAATCTTTTTTCGTTAAACCCGCAAATTGAACGCGGTCTAATTTCACGACTGTGTAACCCAAAGCTTCAAACAAGCGACGAACGATTCTGTTTTTGCCAGAGTGAAGTTCAACACCTACTTCTTTACTCGATTTACCTTCCACGTAAGAGATTTTGTCCACTTGCGTTCTTCCATCTTCTAAATCAACGCCTTTCAACAATTTCTCAAAATCTTCCATTGCAACTGGTTTGTGCAACTCAACATGATAAAGTTTGCTGGATTGATAACGTGGGTGAGTTAATTTTTTGGCCATATCGCCATCGTTGGTAAACAACAAAAGACCTGTAGTTTCGCGGTCAAGTCGCCCAACAGGATAAATGCGTTCTCTACACGCTTTAGAAACCAAAGACATCACCGTTTTTCTACCTCTTGGGTCATCCATCGTGGTGATAAATCCTTTAGGTTTATTCAAAAGCACGTATCTTTTTTTCTCTGCATTGATGGTTTCGCCGTCATACTGAACGACGTCACCTTTATTGATTTTGTAGCCAAGTTCGGTAACAATTTGTCCGTTAACACTAACTACACCCGTTTGAATTAAAACGTCCGCTTCTCTTCTGGAACATACGCCAGCATTGGAAAGAAACTTGTTCAAACGAACGTTATCTTCTCTAAAACTTGGAAGGGGATCTCCTTTTTTTACTTTGATTTTAAAGTCAATGTACTTGCGTTTGTCGCGATCATTAACGGGTTTGTTTTCACTTGTTTTTTTGGTAGTCGGTGATTTCCTCACGGAAGCACGTTCATTCGACCTTGTTGAATTATTGGATTTCATAAGTTGCGCAAAGATAGTAAGTCTTAACCAATGCTATTAAATTTTCATAAATTAAAGGAATTCAATGAATTAAAGGAATTGTTTAAAAATATCCAACAACTGCTCATTAGCCTCAATGTGAACCATGTGTCCTGCTTTTTCAATCACGAAAACTTTTGCTTTTCCTACTCTGGAAATTAAATCCGCTGTACTTGCCAAACGATCCAAATCACCATGAATAAAAGCGAATTTTTCAGGGAAAGACTGAACGAAAGCACAATAATCGTTTCTGTCTTTCATGGAAAGTGCAGCGAACGCAATGGATTCTGCTTTTATTTCCAAAGCCTCTTTTTTTAATGCGTTAATGTCACTTTGAAAATTTTCAGCTCGCGCAAAAAGATTGGGAATGGCTTCACTGATAAAAATATGCTTTGCTTTAAAGGCAATTTCTGCAACGCGCTGTCTGTCGATTTTCTTTTGTTCGCTGTCTGCCCAACAATTTGAATTTAGGAAAACCATTTTACTTACTTCAATTTGTTTGCGGTGCATTACCTCTACTCCTACATAGGCGCCCATTGAATGACCGATAATTCTACAATCTAAAACGGATTCATTTTTCAAAACTTTCTCCACTTCCTCTGCAAAAAAAGACATCGAGGCACTTTCCAAAGAAGCATTCAAGCCTGATTTGCCATGTCCGGGAAGATCAATTAGTATTTTTCTCCCTCTGAAAATGTTCAAATCAACGTATTTCCACATGGAACTTGATTCCAAAAAACCATGAAGGAAAACCCAAGTTTGTTCCCCCTCACCAATTATATTATAGTTCAGCATTTAGGCATTCATTAAATCTTCAATTTCCTCTGCTTCAAGTGGAATGTCTTTCATAAGATTGAATGGCGAACCTGTTTCTTGTACCACAACATCGTCCTCCAAGCGAATTCCAAGCCCTTCTTCTGGAATGTAAATACCTGGCTCAACGGTAAAAACCATATTTGCTTGAATGGGCTGATGCCACAATCCAACATCATGTGTATCAAGTCCTAAGAAATGAGATGTACCGTGCATAAAGTACTTTTTATAAGCTGGCCAATCCGGATTTTGATTTTGAATATCATTCATAGAAATTAGTCCAAGGTTAACCAATTGTTCTTCCATGATATGCCCAACTTTCTTATGGTATTCAGCCATAATTGTACCCGGAACCAAAAGTTTTTCAGCTTCCTTTTTAACGTGTAAAACCGCATTGTAAACTTCTTTTTGACGTGCGGTAAAGCGACCATTTACAGGTACACAACGCGTTAAATCTGAGGAGTAATTGGCGTATTCCGCACCAACATCAAGTAGAATTATATCACCGTCTTTACACTGTTGGTTATTCTCAATGTAATGTAAAACACAAGCATTTTTTCCAGAGGCAACAATTGGTGTGTAGGCGAAACCTTTGGAACGATTACGAAGAAATTCATGTGCTAGCTCAGCTTCAATTTCATATTCCCAAACGCCTGGTTTTATGAATTTTAACAAACGTCTGAATCCTGCTTCTGTAATTTTACAAGCACGTTGCATAAGTTCCAATTCAACAGCTTCTTTCACCGAACGGATTTGGTGAAGAATAGGAGCTGATTTGTGAACCTGATGTGCAGGATAATCAACTCTAACTTGTTTTATAAAACGATCTTCTCGAGTCTCCACCTCTGTATTCGCTCGCAAATGTTCATTGGTATTCAGATAAATTCCGCGAGCCTCTGCCATCATTTGCTTGAAAATAGTTGGGAATTGTTGCAACCAATACACAGATTTAATCCCTGAAACGTCAAAAGCTGCTGACTTTGTTAGTTTTTCACCTTCCCAAATGGCGATGTGTTCATTCGTTTCTTTTAAAAACAAAACTTCGCGATGTGCAGGATTGCTTGCATTCGGGAAAAGCACCAAAATCGATTCCTCTTGATCCACACCAGACAGGTAAAAAATATCACGGTGTTGTTGAAAAGGCATTGTTGCGTCGGCACTAATCGGGTAAATATCATTGGAGTTGAAAACGGCTAAGGTTTCAGATTCCATCATAGCGGTAAACTTCTTTCTGTTTTTGATAAAAAGTTTTGAATCTATTCTTTCGTATTTCATTTTTAAAATGTTTGGGGTAAAGGTAAGGACTTTATGATGTTGGGACTCCGCCGTGGCGGAAGGACTTTAGGATGTTAAGACTTTATGAGGGAATGAGAAATGAGAGAATGAGGGAATGAGAAACGAGGGAATGAGAGAATGATTTAATTTGAAGTCCGCCAAGGCGGATGAAAATGGTTTGATTGTGGAAAGAAGGATGTTTTCTGGGATGATTTAGGACTTTATGAGGGAATGAGAGAATGAGGGAATGATATTATGAGAGTTCGCCGCAGCGAAGAGAAATGAGGGAATGACAAATGATAGAATGAGGAAATTTGAATCCGCCACGGAGTGGCAATTTGAAAATGATATGATTTTGGAAAGGAGAATGAATTTTGAGAGGGCATTAGCCTTTTGTGATTTAATAGCCCATTAGGATTTTATGGTCCATGCCCTGATCGGATCGAAGGGAGAATGGAGATGTTTTGTCTAGCGTTGCAGGTGAATAAAACCTGACTTTGTTTTGCCTTCTACCTTGAATTGATAAAAGTAAACACCATCCGTTAATAGCGAACCAGCTTGATCTTTACCATCAAATGGAGTTGAATTTTCAGTTCCTTGATAAACAAGATTTCCCCAACGGTTAAACAATTGTAGTTCGAAAGGCAAACAGGTCATTGCATATTCAGCGAGACGTAATTCATCATTGATGTTATCACCATTTGGTGTAATTGTATTAGGAAAAGGTACGTCATCAAATGTTTTATCGTATTCAATTGCCGCTATAATTGTTCCCTCGAGAGAAATACAACCGTTATTATTGAGTGTTGCGCTGTATGTCCCAGTTTGAGGAAAATCTATGTTAAATGAATTTTCAAAAGTTGTTGAAGTAAAATTATTAGGTCCATTCCACAAAATTGGAAATGGAGAAGGCTCAGCTGTTAAACTAATTAAATCTCCTGGACATCTCGGGAGTGTTGCAGAAAGAACGGGTGGTGCTGGCGTTTCATTTATGGTTAGACTTAGGATGACGGTACTATCACAACCATTCACTGTATTTAATAAAATTGGATACGTACCTGATGAATTATAAGTTTGATTAGAGGTTATCCAAAAGTAAGTATCACAAGAAATTTGAGGGATTGTAGTTGTTGGTGTTGGGAAGTAGGAAAGTGTTAATTCATAGGTACTATCACATCCAAATTGACTTTGGTATTCAAAACTGTAAGAGCCTGGATTATTCAATGTTGTACCTTGATAAGTTATGCTTTCTCCTGGGCAAATTGACAATGATTGATTGAATGAAAAGTTTGGATTCGCTTGTAGATTCAGCGTTATAATTGAGTCGCAACCGAATTGCGATAATAAAGGAATGGTGTAAATTCCAGAGCTTGAGTAAGAATTCCCTTGATAAAGGAATGATTCTCCCTCGCAAATCATTTCATTAATTGTACTCGCAAACACTGGTCGAACTGTTACAGTTGCAGATACATTGTCAATCGCACCACTTATCTGAGTAATTGTAGCTGAATAAGTTGTGGTTTGTGTAGGTGAAACGGTGATTGAATTTCCATTTGTTCCATTACTCCAAATTACAGATCCAGAAGTCGCAACATTTAAGGTGGTTGACTGACCGAGGCAAATGTCAGTATCACCGGTTAATGCAGCATTACATCCATTTGGAAGATCACCTGGTTCACAAACACATTGGTCGTTTAAATCTGAAATGCCGTCATTATCTGAATCAATTGCATTGGTAGCTGATCCGTCAGCAACAAGAAGTAAACCATAAGGATTTGCACCATTGCTTGGGATGTTGTAAACCATTACGTCAACATAATTCAAACCTCCAACCCATGGACCGTTTAAGGTCATATTAAGTTGACCTCCAGCTGCAAAATTTCCACCACTAATTCCAGTTGCTGTTCCGTTTACGAAGACATTGGAGATTTGATTATCAACGTAACCAGTTAAAAACAAGGTATAATTATTCATTCCAGCGATACTTTGTCCGTTGCAATCAGCAGGTAAGTCTAAAGTCAAACGGAAATAACGATAACCGGAGGAAGTGTTGTCTGCGCACGAAGCATCGTTTCCTGTAATCCATTTTCCATTATTCAAAGGAGGAGTCAAACTTGCTGGATCTACCCATGAGCCTGGAGCACAATTATTATTAATAAGTGCTGGTGTGTAAGTTAGTCCAATTGGATTTGGGGGATTATTGGTGTACCAAGGTGAAACCACCCACAAAGGATCTAAGCTACCTACAGCTCCCTGACCAGTTGATAATGTTACAGGGTTTGGAAACTGTTGGCAAAGAATGTTTTGGGTTAAACTCAAAAAGGAGAATAAAAAAAAAATTATCTGAGAACAAAAATTCATCTCTGTTGAAATTTTTAAATCAATATTGGGTTGAAGGTAATTATTAAAATTAAGAAACTCACATTCCCTTATCACAAATTATAAACGTGAGTCCACTCCAAGAAGGAAGTTCACCTCGACAAATCAATCAAAATCGTCGCGAGGCGACTTTTGAACCAGTTCCGATAACTCTGGGAAAAACTATTTATTAGTGAGCCCCGATAGCTATCGGAATTAATATTTCAGCGACAAGGAAGCATTTGGTAGTAGCCATGACGGAGGGACTTTTCGGAATAGTCTTCTAATTTTTCTATCTCTCAATTTAGATTCTATAAATTGAATTGTATGTTTCATTCTCAATGTAGAAAACATTCAATTACTTTCTGAGAAATATTCTAGCAATTCTTTGTTCAAGGTTTTTAAATTTGTTCAAAATAAAAAATTATGGAAGTTCTTCGTGAGGATCTAAATGGGGTTGCAACAATTAAACTTAATCGTCCACAAGTTTTTAATTCATTCAATCGAGCAATGGCGATTTCATTACAACAAATTCTTGATGATTGTGAAAATGACGAAAATGTTCGCGCAATTATTCTAACCGGTGAAGGAAAAGCGTTTTGTGCTGGTCAAGATTTAGGTGAAGCAACCGACCCACAAGGCCCACAAATGAAGGATATTGTTGAAAAGCATTACAATCCAATTATTCTAAAATTGAGAAAAATTGAAAAACCTATTATTTGTGCTGTAAATGGTGTTGCTGCTGGAGCTGGAGCTAATATTGCTTTGGCCTGCGACATCACAATTGCGAAAAAATCAGCTTCATTCATTCAAGCGTTTTCCAAAATTGGTCTCATTCCAGATTCTGGTGGAACGTATTTTTTACCGAGGCTCATTGGTACACAAAAAGCACTAGCGTTAATGATGACCGGTGAAAAATTGAGTGCTGAAGAAGCAGAAAGAATGAATCTCATCTACAAAGCTGTAGAAGATGAAAGTTTTGAAGAAACTGTAAATACATTTGCTGAAACCTTAGCACAGATGCCAACAAAAGGTTTGGGTTTAACAAAAAGGTTAGTAAATGAAGGTTGGAATAATTCATTGGAAGAACAATTGATGCAAGAAGGAATTTTACAGGCAGAAGCGGGTACAACCTATGACTTTAAAGAAGGAGTTCAAGCCTTTTTAGAGAAGAGAAAACCAATATTTAAAGGGAAATAAAATGGAAAATTGGAAAATTGGTGTCCTTGGTGCTGGAACTATGGGTTCAGGAATTGCTCAAGTGGCTGCGCAAAACGGACATCAGGTTGTACTTATTGATACGAATCAATCTCAACTTGAAAAGGCACAAAACAACCTTTTTAAAACGCTTGAAAAACTAGTTGAAAAAGGTAAAATTAATTCCGATGATGCCAGTTCGATTCAAAGAAATATTAATTACAGCAGTGAGTTGAAGGACTTTTCACAATGCAATCTTGTTATTGAAGCCATTGTGGAGAATTTATCAATAAAGCATCAAGTATTCAAATCAATTGAAGAAATAGTGAGCGAAGACTGTATTTTAGCAAGTAATACCTCTTCATTATCTATCGCATCAATTGGTTCAGCATTGAATTTACCAAATAGAATTATTGGTATTCATTTCTTCAATCCAGCGCCTTTAATGCCTTTGGTTGAAATCATTCCAGCTGTTCAAACGGAGTCTTCCATTACAGAAACATCCGTTGGGCTCATTAAAAGTTGGAAAAAAACCGTTGTAGTTTGTAAAGACACGCCAGGTTTTATTGTGAATCGTGTTGCTCGACCGTTTTATGGTGAAGCACTACGTATTTATGAAGAAGGAATTGCAGATTTCGCCACAATTGATTGGGCTATGACTCATATTGGTGGATTTAAAATGGGACCGTTTACTTTAATGGATTTTATCGGAAATGATGTGAATTATGCGGTAACTGAATCTGTTTTTGCCGCATTTTTCTACGACCCACGTTTTAAACCTTCATTAACTCAAAAACGGCATTCGGAAGCAGGATTTTATGGAAAGAAAAGCGGTCGTGGATACTACAATTATTCTCAGCCTCTCCCCTCTCCTACCGAAAACGAGGAACTCGGAAAAAAGATATTTGATCGAATTTTATCCATGCTAATTAATGAAGCAATTGATGCCGTTTTTATGAACGTAGCAAAACCAGAAGATGTTGATTTAGCAATGACCAAAGGAGTAAATTATCCCAAGGGCTTATTATTGTGGGCACAAGAATTAGGCTATGATAATATTTTGAATCAACTTGAATTACTATTTGACGAATACGGTGAAGATCGTTACAGGCCTAATCCTCTTCTGAAACGAATGGTGAAATCTAGCGAACAGTTCTTTTGAATTGGTGTTTTTCTAAATTTCGGTCAAATAAAAGGCAAACCATAAGCCGGGTTCTGTATCCTTCGTGAACGAGTCACTATTGGATGTCTATCATTTATCTAGCACCAACGTCGCCGTTAGCGTCTATCAACCTACCCTCCGAGATCGAGCGAGCAACCCTTATTCTGACCTAAATCAGAAGCCTCGGTATATTTGGTTTTTCAGTTCGTAAGGTTTACCTTGCACCGCGATGTCACCATCGGGACGGTGAGCTCTTACCTCACCTTTTCACCTTTTCCCAGACAAGCTGTGCTTCATCCGGGTAGTTTTCCTTTCTGTGGCACTTTCTGTTACCGCATTGCTGCGATACCTTCCCGTTAGGAAGTACGACGCTCTACACTGCCCGGACTTTCCTCTCTTTCTAAAATAGAAACAGCGATAGACTGGTTTGCCTTATTTTTACAATTTCACAATTTTGGAAGTCTTAAATGAACTTCCGACAAATAATTTAACCAAATAAATTCCACTTTCCAATGAACCCAATTCAAAGGATTGATTCGTAGAATTTATGGAGGATTGAAAAGCTAACTTACCTTTCAAATCTAGAATTTCAATTTTATCCAATTGAATACTCGATTCCAATTTTAACGAATTATCCACCACGCTTGGAAACAACTTAAAATCCCAAACATTTTCTGTCAAGCTTGCGTCCAAGCCAAGATAAGTATCCTTGTATTCTGCAAGTCGAACTTGTGCTTGACCATTATTCGAAGTTTCAACAATTCGCAAAAGCGCGTCATCGTGTCCAGCAGCCCACCATTCATATTCTTTCGTCAAAATTGGAGGTGAAGCAAACCATTGTCCTCCACCGAAAAAAGTTTGATAAACTGAATCCAATTCTGTAATGACATGCTTTAATCTTAAAACTTGATGTGTCCCAAAAGGAGTTGTTAAAGTTCCAAAACCATCAACTGTTGTCGTACGTTGACGGTATTGTTTCAATTTAAAATCGGTTGCAGGATTCAAATCAATAAAAGTATATCCGCGTGAATAATGACTTCCACCAAATTCCAACGGAAAAGCGTATCTCGTTTCAATTGTGTCAGAGCGGAAAGGAGTTGGAACGTTGCTTATCGAAACGGAGTAGCCAATAGAAGTTATTGAATCGTTTGTTGCTCTCGAAAATGTATTCAAATCCGATAAATCAACTGGTAAAAAGTTATTGAGCTGTTCGATTGGTACATCCCTAGAAAGGAGATAATAAGTTCCCTGATATTCCACAGGTGAAAAAGGACCAAAAACTGCTTGAACAGTAATTGGACTTGATGCAACAGACCGATAGCGCTTCAAATATTGTGTTTCAGCCTCAAGCCCACTAAAATCCCAAACAAAATTTTCGCCTGTGGCTTCATAATTGGTTACTGAGGTTAAAACTGGTTGACTGTAGCGAATTGTATCATTCACACCCGCAAAATCGCTTTTGGTTAAAATGATTTGAGCATGGAATCCCAAACAAAGGGAAACCATGCTCAAACTAAATAATTTTTTCATTTATGATTATCGAATTAAATTGACATGACCACTGAATTCAAATATCTCATTATTCTGAGAATCCTTGAATTTCAATGTCCATACATAAGTACCAAGTTGAACTTTTACTCCTTGATAGGTTCCATCCCATCCCTCCGTGTAACTATTCGTATTGAAAATCTCATGACCCCAACGATTGTAAATTTTGAATTCATAAGGCCCTGTTCTATCAAAACCTGAAGTTAGCACTGGTATAAAAATTTCATTCATATCATTACCTTCTGGAGTAAATGAATTTGGAACATAGATAATAACCTGATCTCTTACACGAATTGTTCTACATGTTGTATCCGTACATCCATCTTGTGCAATTGCAACCAAACACACAGTATACGTACCCCAATTTTCGTATGGACAACAAGGATTAAACAAATCACTACCATTTCCATTACCAAAATCCCACTCAAATGATGCACCATTTATTGAATTGTTAGTAAAACAGAAATTCGCATCTACAATCGGTAACTCAAACGCACTTGGTGTAAAGTCAGCTACAACTTGCGTAACACAAACATAGTCTTGCTGTGTTAAACTATTCACACATCCTTCTGGTGAAGTCACAGTTAGAGTAACTGGGTAACAACCGAAGTTATCGTAAATATTGAGTACGGTCCCTTGTTGTGTACTATCAACAAATGTAACACCATTTCCGAAATCCCATACTGCTGTTCCATTTGAAGGAGTACTCAAATTTGTGAAAGTCGGTCTGAAAGGTAAACAACCACCGTTTTGCATATCGGCTGTCCACAACACCACAGGAATTGGATTCACATCAATTGTAATTGACGCTGTATCTCTACATCCATTCACATCAGTTCCAATAACAGTGTAAGTCAAAGAATCTGTTGCTGTGAAACTAACACTATCAACAACATTGTTATCCCACTCGTAAGTAAAGGCACCTTGCCCCCAAAGAACCAATGGTTGACCCGCACATAGGGCAGTGTCTGAAGCGTGAGCAGTAACTATTGGAAGTGGATTCACGATTACCGTAACTGTATCTCTTTCAACACATCCGTTTAATGAAACAGCAGTAACAATATAATCATTCGTTGTTGGTGGACAGAATTCTTGTGCTTGCACTACTCCATTATTCCATGAAAGGAAAGATTCCGCAGGACTCACTGTTGCTGTAAGTGTTGTACACTCTCCAAAACACAAGGTGTCGTCCAAACCACCGTAAACTTGAGGCGGAGGAATGTTGAGATAAGTAACAAATAACGAATCTTGGTTTGTACACAAATTCGCATCGATTCCAGTAACGGTGAGTGTCGTATCTTGGAAAGGAACGAATGTTTGATTGTGAACTGCTCCGTTATTCCAGCTAAACACAGTACCAGGCTGAGCACATAGAGTTGTTGGCACAAAAGTTTGAGCTAAACAAAGTATCGTGTCATTTGCTGCAACTACAATTGGTCTTGGATTCACGGTGATATTGAATGTATCTGGTGTTCCAACACAATTCAAATAAGTTGGTGTTACAATTATTTGAGAAGTTAATACAACACCCGCTGGACCACAAACTCCGCCCGGAGGAGAACTTGGGTTATTTACTGTTTGAGATTCAATACTATCAATACCGTTAAATGGAAGTCCTATTGCTGTATTGTTGTTTGTCCATAAATATTGAGTACCCACAACCCAATTCGAAGAGAAGACAATTTGATTCAACGTTGCATCGTCACATAAAGTAATGTCTGATGTTGGGTTGACCCTTGGTGTTGGATTCACTGTCACACGAATTGTATCCGTTATTCCTGTACAACCATAAACCGATGGAGTTACATAATACTCATTTATTTGGGTTGTGTTATATCCGCCAAACGTACAATAGCCTGGAATTGTATCATTGCCACTCGAAGCAATTGGAACAGAAGGATCTGCAATTGCAATGTTAGATGCCAACCAAGCGTAAGTTACATCTGGATTAGGGTGAGTGAATATGATTGTATCCAAACATAAACCAGCACACATGGTAATATCAGCAACTTGGTTTCCTAAAGTTAAATCAGGATGAACGGTGTAGTTGAAGAACATGGTGTCACCAATACAACCATCTAATTTCGGAACTACAGCAACAGTTGAACTTTGGGTAAAGGTACTTCCAATTGCTGTGAATACCGGAATATTTCCTTCTCCTAAATTCGGTAAGGTTGTTATAGGAATGCCAAGATTAGTGTTGGTAACGCTCCATGTGTATAAAGTGTTTCCGTTATATCCGTTGAAACTTCCTGTAAAGTTCACCGCTGTACTTGGTGAACCTGCACAAATGGTTTGTGAAGCAACTTGGAATACATTTGGTTTAGGTTTAATACAAACATTAACCAAAGAAGTATCACCGAAACAGCCATTATTTTCAGGTCTAACTGTAAGCGTTCCACAAATTGGATTCGCCGTGTTGTTTGTTCCTGTAACAGCCGGAATTGGATTCAAGAATTGATTACCCAAAGGATAGATACCAACTAAATTCGGTGATGCACTCCAAACAACATTCGATGCTTGAGGATTTAATGTAACTGTATTTGAAGGGATTACTTCGTTGTGACAAACCGTTACGTTATTGTACTCAAGTGTCAACTGTGGCTTCAAACGAACATTAATGTTGAAAAACATCGTATCTCCCAAACAACCATCTAATTCAGGAATTACTCTGAACGGCGCTGTGATATTAAGTACAGGAAACTCAGGTATCAAGAAAGGAGCTATGTTGCCTGTTCCCGTATAACTTAAACCAATATCTGGTGGTAAGTACGACCAATTGTAGATTGTTTGACCACCATAAGAACCGAAGTTACCTGCAAAATTTATCTGTGTTGTTGAATCGCCAGCACAGAAAGTTAAATTAGGTAATTGGAATACGTTAGGTTTCGGTTTCACACAAATGTTGATCAAAGTAGTATCACCAAAACAACCATTCAACAACGGGCGAGCAGTAATAATTCCACAGAAAGGATTTTGTGTGTTGTTCACTCCTGATGATGCAGGGATTGGATTCGTATTCTGAGGTCCAAGTGGGAACATTTGGAACAAGTTTGTAGAAGCACTCCAATCTATTGAAGCATTAGCAGGAATAAGACTTGCATTATTCGCAGGAATTGTCGCACCATGACAAACAGTTAAAGAATCATAATCCATGTTCATTCTTGGTTTTTGTCTAATGTTTATATTAAACGTCATCAAATCACCAGTACAACCATTTAAAGAAGGAGAAACAGTCATAACTGCCGTCGAATTACCAACAGTTTGAGGAATTGTCCAAGAATTTATTGTATTTCCGACACCTCCATTCGACAATCCGATTCCGCCATCATTGTTCGTCCATGTAAATACCGTATTCCCACTATACGAAACATAATCACCTGCAAAATTGATTGCACTAGCTTGATCGCCCGCACAATAAGTCGAATCAGGTAGTTGGAAAACATTTGGTTTTGGTTTAATCCAGAATCTGAAATATTTCAAGTCTCCCTCACAAGCTCCAACAAATGGTCTAACAGTAAAAGTCACCAAAATTGGAATAGGTCCAGGATGATTTGGAGTGAATGCAGGAATATCACCAGGTCCTGAAGGAGCTATTCCGAGTAGAGCTGGATGGGAACAAGACCATTGGAAGGTGTTCTGAGGGTGCGAACCGATTAATGGGATACCTCCAAACGGAGTAGCTTCACAAATATCAATCGTATCAGCAATATTGGCTACAAAAGAATTCGGATTAACATTTATAAAGGTCTGTGCAGGTGTTCCCGTACATCCAAAACGTGTTGGAGTAACAAAGACTTCGCCAGTTTGAATAATTTGTGTTGTATTCAATGTCGAAAAAGATGCAATCAGCGGTCCATTTCCTGAGGATGACAAGGGAGGGGATGGATTCGAAATATTGCTTAAATTAGTAATACTCCAAGAATAATCCACATTCGAATACAAACTTGAGAAGTTCAATGGCTGTGTAACTTGATTTGAACAATAAGTTTGACCTGTGTTTGGCGTAATTATAACATTCGGACGCGGTCTAACCGTTACTGTAAACTGAGCCGTATCACCTGTACAACCAGAAAATGTTGGCGCAACACGAACATTCGCAACCTGATTAACCAAACTTCCAAAAGACGCAATGTTTGGAACATAAGCAGGAATATTTCCGATATGATCCACTCCAGCTGCTAGCGGAATAACATTAGCGTTGTCGTGTCTCCAAACGTAAGTGTTTGTCTGATTGGCTGGCGATGTGAAAACTACCTGCTCTATATTATCTCCGTCACAAACATTGATATTAGTAATTGGCAACACAATCGGTCTTGGACTTACGGTTGAGTATATGAAAGACATTGTATCGCCTGTACATACCTTTAATGGATTAGAGGCACTAAGAATAAATCTTGGAACGACATTAATATTAGCTATTGTTACGGAATTCGGGTCACCTATTGGTGTAAATGCAGGAATTGAATTCGTACCACTAGTTCCAATAGGTCCTATTGAATTATTATCATTGGTCCAAAGGAAATCCGAACCTGGTACATTACCTTGGAATGTTACAGCTGTTGTAGTTTGTCCTGCACACAATTGTTGGTTTGGCACTTGGAAAACTGAAAGACTAGGTCCAACACAAATATCAAATGTTCTGGATGGACCTGCACAACCGTTGTAGAATGGATTGATTGTAACATTGGCACATTGAACAGTATTAAAAAAGTTCTCTGTTGTAAATGAAGGAATAACTTGAGTCGGTCCGGAAGGTGGTGTTGTTCCTGTTACGATATCATTGTTAAATGCCCAATTGTAAGTTGTAATTCCACCGAAATTTCCAGTCAAATTCACTACACTCGTTTGTTCTCCATGACAAAGTAGTTGATTGCCCACAGAGTCAACAGTCGGAATTGGATTCACTTGCATTTGGAAATCAACAAATTGTCCAGTACAACCATTAAAAGATGGTGTTACTCGGAAGATTGCCGTTTCGGAATTCGTAAGTACATTTTTACCTTGTCTTACTGGTATATTTCCTTGACCAAAAGGTTGATGTGATTGTTCCCAAATCGAGGCATTGTTCATTATCCAATCGTAGGTTGTGTTTGGAACTTGCCCAGTAAACCCAACTGCTTGAAAGAAATCCAAGGCACAAATAGATTGGCTAGCAGGATTCACAACCACATTCGGAACGCGTTTTACATTTATAAAGAAGGTGTCTGCAATGCCCGTACAACCTGGTAATGTCGGCATTACAATAATACGCGCTTGTTCATCTGACGAACTAGGAGTTGCAACAAACGTCGGAATGCAACCAAAGCCTCCGAAAGGTGGGTTATTAAGCGGGATACCAATTGAACTGTTAGTCATTGTCCAATTGTATTGAGCTGTTGGAACGTTACCAGTAAAACAGATTTGTTGAATAGTTTCACCACCACAAACGGTAATATCAGGTATAGGATTTACGGTTAAAATTGGGTTTACAACATAATCAAATGTTACATTATCACTTGTACAACCATCCAAAGTTCCAAGAACCGTAATTGTTGTTGTGGTTATTACTGGAGGGTTGGTGTTATTAATTGCAGTAAATGAAGGGATAGTATTTGTTCCAGAAGTTGAAGGCATACCTATTGCCAAGTCACCACCTGACCAAGTATAAGTCGTACCAATAGGAACACCTGTAATATTTACTGCTTGTGTTGGATTGTTTCTACAAATATTTTGGCTTAATGGCGGAGAAACAACAGGTTTTGGTTTAACGGTAACTGTAAACGTTTCAGGAATTCCGTTACAACCGTCAAGAATAGGAGTCACCGTAATAGTTGATGTATAAATACTGTTGCTGTTAGGTGGTGTAAACGCAACTAAGTTTCCTGTTCCACTAGCTGGTAAACCAATTGCTGTGTTGGAGTTTGTCCATGTATAAGTTGCGCTTGGGTTATTTCCACCAAAAACAGTTGCAGGAATTAAGGTCTCAGCACAAACCACAATATCCGGAAGCGGGTCAACGGTTGCAATCGGTTTGATATTGATTGTAAAGTTTTGTGAATTACCCGGACAACTGTTAGCAACCGGAGTTACTGTAAATAAAGCAGTAACTGGGGTATAAGTGATTAGTGGTGTGAATGACGGAATGTCTCCGCTTCCAGTTGTATCATTACTATTAATAGGATATCCAATATTTACAGAACCTGTAGAATTGTAATGCCAATTGAACAAGGTATTTGAAGGTAAATTTGAAACAAAGTTTACAGCTGTAGTTTGCGAATTAGAACATACCGTTTGATTCAATACAGATTGCATCGTTGGTCGAGGGCGTACTTCAATATTTACGATTGTAGTAGTTCCTTCACATCCCGTTGCTAGAACATAAGGCTTCACTCTATATTGTACGATTTGTGGTGACATTCCTATCAGCGTAAGATTGTCATTAATTTCATTGCTCGTTGTTAAGGTAGTTGTTTCACCAAGAACATTAGGGTTATCTGCTAAAGCAAACCAATCAAAACTTGCTGCTACATTTCCTTGTAGATTCAACACAACCTGATCGCCGGTACAAACGAATGTTGAATTCGCATCGAGGATAACAGGTGTTGGATTGATTGTAATACGAACAGTATCCGTTCCAGGGCCGCAAGGACCAGGAGGATCGTTGGTTACGAGTACCAAATCAACAAAACCTGCTGTTATTTGAGCCGCGGTTGGTGTATAAACCGTTGTTAATGCATTCGGTGGAGAAAATGTTCCAGCAGGTAAACTTCCAGTGGCAACAGTCCACGTTGCAGATGTTGCAGTTCCTCCGAAGTTACCCGATACTGTTACTGTTTCCCCACTACAAATTGCTTGATCAGGACCAGCGAAAGCAAGTGCAGGTTGAGCAAAAGTGATAGTCAAATCATCAGTCGCAGGTAAACATGGACTTAATGCATCAGTAGTAACAGTTAAGGTTACGAAATCAGCAAATTCAAAAGGTGTTGGGAAATATTGAGTAATTGCAAGATTTGCAGACGGATTGAAAGAACCTGCTCCCCCACTCCAAGATGCTTGAGTTGCCGCACCACCTAAAACAGCGGTTAGATCAATATAAGAACCTGAACAGGAAACAAAGTCACCTCCTGCATTTACTGTTGGCGCAAGGCGAATGGTTATCCGCATAGTATCACAAATAGAAGTACATGGGCCAATCGGATCATTTGTACATAGACGTATATCTACGAACCCATTTGCTATATCTTGAGGAGTTAAGGTATAAGTTGCATTAAGCGTTGAAGAACTAGGAGTGAATGCCCCATTAGTTGGAGAATTCCACGTTGCATTATTGGCAACCCCAGAATAAGACCCTGATAACTGAACAGAATTATTTGAACAAACCGTTTGATCCGAACCAGCGTTTGCTCCCGGCGCAAAATCAATCGTTATGGTTACTTGATTATTTACAGAAGGACAAACACCACTAGCGTCAGTAGTTGTTAATGTTAAAACAACAAAATGGGTTAGAATTTCACTCGGTGTAGGTGTATAGATAGGCGTCAAAGAATTTACTCCAGTGGAAAATGTTCCAGCGCCACCAGACCAAGTAGTTGAAGTTACACCACCTGAGAAAGAACCATTCAATAATGCTGTGTTATTTGAGCATATAGTTTGGTCAACTCCTGCATTTACTTGAGGAGCAGCAATAATTTGAACAGTTGATGTAACCGAAGAACAGTTGGTAACGGCATCAGTAAATCTGAAAGTAGCGTTTCCTGCACTGATACCTGTTATTGTTCCATCGGGTGCAACAGTAGCATTCGTACTCAAGGAAGTCCAAGTACCACCTGAGTTTGGAGTAAGTTGTCCTGTTAAATTTTGGCAAATAGCTGCAGGCGCTGTTACTGTTGGTAGTGGATGAATTGTTACAAGGAAACTTCTTTCATCTGTACAACCTCCAGCAGTTGTAGCGAAAATGTAAACGGTTTGAGTACTTGTAATAGAATCACCAGGATTCATTGCTGTACCTTGTCCGTTTGGTTGAGTATAATAACGTTGGTTACCAGGAAGGTTTGTACCCGTGATTGCCGGTAATGTGTAATTCGTTCCACATAAAACCTGATTCGCAATAGGATTTATAGATGGGCTACCAGGATTCGCAAGGACAACATTTTGTGAATTAGAGATACATGTAGTTGAAGTTCTTGCAATAGTAATTGAATAAGATCCTGAACCTAAACCTGAGATTGTATGTTGACCTCCAGCAGTTGTTGTAAAAGAAGTTGGTCCTACAGCTGGATTCGCATCTTTAATGTAGGTTACGGTATAAGCTGTGTTTGGAACCATTCCTCCAAGCAAAATACTTCCGTCAGTTCCATTACAAACAGTTGGATTTGTTCCTGATGAAGTGAAAGATGGAAGAGGATTAACTGTAACGGCAGCAGTAAATGTTGTTCCATTACAAGTACCCGCTCTTGGTGTAACCACATAAGTAGCTTGACCAGCAGCACTTGCACTTAATGTTTGTGAAATATTCTGCGATGCTGTGGCTTGTGAAGTTCCTCCTGTAACTGAACCCGTTGGAGATACCGTTGGAGCTGACCAAGTGTATGTTGTTCCTGTTGGAACTCCAGTTGGCGCTATTGTAAATGTTTCACCACTACAAATCGTTGCTGATTGAGGGGCAACAGATGGTCGTGGATTTATATTTACAACTACTTGAAAACTTGATCCTGCACAACCATTGTGTGTCGGTGTTACAGTGTAGGTTGCCGTTTCAGGTGTTACCGATGTTCCACTAGATAAAGTTTGACCAATTGAGTTTACTGGAGTTGCTTGAGCACTACCACCAGTTACACTTGGCGAACTGTAAACCGGCATAGCCCAAGTATATTGAGTTGGAGAAGGAACACCGCTAATTGGAGTTGTAAATGCTTGAGTACTACAAATTGTTCTTGATTGGTTTGATACAACAGGAACTGGATTTACAGTAACATTTAAGGTAAATGGAACGCCTGGACAATCACCCACCATAGGAGTTACTGTATATTCTAAAGTTGCAACAGAGGTTGTAGTATTGGTCAATGTTGAACCAGAAATACTACTTGATGAAGTCGCGTTAGCAACACCACCTGTCACAGCACCAGTTGGAGTGGATATAGGATCTGCCCAAACGTATCGTGTTCCCACAGGCGTACCAGTTGGAGTAACACTAAAAGTTTGACCGCTACAAATCGTAGTAACTTGATTTGAAACTACTGCTGTCGGATTAATTCTTACACCAACATTAAAAGTAGTTCCTGTACAAAGAGCTGTTGCAGGTGTAACGGTGTAGGTTACATCAGAAAAAGAAGTAATCCCACTTGAATGAGTTAAAGTTTGACTAATTGACGACTGCGCAGTTGGTTGAGCAGAAGCACCTAATGTAGATCCCGAAGGTGAAACCAATGGTGTCGCCCAAGTATATTGTGTACCCGTTGGAACTCCAGTTGGTGTAACAGAAAATGCTTGTCCACTACAGATTGTTTGATTAGTTGAACTTACAGAAGGAACTGGGTTCACAGTAACCAAAACATTAAATGAAGAGCCATTACAAGATCCGGTGCGAGGTGTAACCGTGTAAGAAACCGTTGACGCATCAACTCGTGTAATCGGATTATGAGTCAAAGTTTGGCTAATGTTAGTCTGACCAGCACCCGCCGAAGAATGTCCAGTTATTGTTCCAGTTGGAGACACTGTTGGATTGGTCCACGAATACGTTGTTCCTGCTGGAACCCCTGATGGTGAAACTGTAAAAGTTGATCCACTACATATTGCAGTTGTTTGTACTGTAACGCTTGCTACAGGATTTATGGTTACTCCGACCGTAAAAGTTGAAGAACAAGTTCCAGCAGTAGCAGTAACGGTATAAGTTGCTGTACCTTGAGTTAAACCAGTAGAAAGTGTTTGTGAGAAGTTGGTTTGTCCTGTTTGTGCTGTTCCACCGCTTGCTCCACCTGTGTAGGTTGGTATAGCCCAAGCGTAAGTTGTTCCCGTCGGAATTATATCTGGAGAAGCAAAATTTATTGTTGAAGTTGCTCCACTACAGATAGTTCTTGTCTTACTACTAATGGACGGTACTGGATTAATCGTAACTGTGAAACTTTGTTCGGCAGTACAGTTTGTTCCATTTGCAGCATATATGTATATAGTTTGATTGGTAGAAATGAATGTATTTGGAGCCATGGCTGTACCTGTCCCACCCGGACCTGTATAGTACGACTCTGTTCCGGGTAAGTTTGAACCCGTTATAGGTGGTAGTGTATATGAACCTCCACATAAAACTTGGTCTGCAATATCATTTACTACTGGTGCGTTTGGATTTACAAGAGTAATGTTTTGAGCAATTGAACGACAATTTGTTGTTGGGTTAATTACTGTTACTGAATAATTTGCGGCTCCTAAGCCTGAAATGAGGAAATTCCCACCTGCAGAAGTAGTTGTAGAAAATGGACCAACAACTGTTGGAGCATTAACAACATACTCGTATTGGAAAGGAGTACTTGCAGGAAGACCGCTAACGGTAATTCGTCCATTCGTTCCACCGCAAGTTGAAGGATCCAATTTTAACATGGTAAAAGTCGGAATTGGGCTAACTGAGACTGTTGCCGTAAAAGTTGTTCCTGTACAAAAACCAAAGTTTGGGGTCACAGTATAAACCGCCGAACCTGAACCATTCAACGTTTGGCTAATTGAAGGTGAACCGAGTCCCTGAGCTGAACCTCCCGTAACTCCAGTCATTGTTGGTGCTGACCAAGTATAAGTTGTTCCCGTTGGAACGCCCGTCGGAGAAATAGTAAATGCAGTACTTCCACAAATAGTTGCTGATTGCGCTGGAATAACAGGACTAGGATTTACGGTCACTGTTCCTGTAAAAGTTGAACCTGGACAACCAAGGTTATTTGGAGTGATTGTGTATGTAGCTGTACCCTCTCCAGTTAAAACTTGAGAAACATTGGATTGGGCGGTGGCTTGAGCGCTGCCACCTGTCAAGGATGCTGGTGGAGTAATTGACGGAGCTGTCCAAGTATATGTTGTTGCAGTTGGGACACCAGTTGGTGAAATAGTGAATGCCGAACCACTACAAGTTGTTGCAGTTTGAGCAGCAACAGAAGGAACTGCATTCACAGTTACACTAACAGAGAATGTGGTCCCTGTACACGTTCCCAATGATGGAGTCACCGTATAAACCGCAGTTCCAGCACTCACACTAGGAACAGTTAATGTTCCATTTATATTGGTTTGTGCAGAACCAGAAGATCCACCCGAAACACCTGTTTGAGAAGGTGTAGCCCAAGTGTAAGTTGTTCCAACAGGAACACCAGTAGGAATAATTGTGAACGATCCTCCGCTACAAATTGACCTTGTTTGATTTGTAACTGATGGTCTTGGGTTTACAGTTACTACCGCATTAAATGTTGTTGAACAAGTTCCTGCAGTTGCCGTAACTACATAACTTGCTGTTGCTACAACTGTTGTTGAATTTGTTAAAGTTTGGCTTACTGAAGTTTGATTCGATTGAGATGAACCATCAGTAATAGCACCAGATGGCGATGAAGTAGGGTCAGCCCAAGCATATCTTGTAGTTCCTGGCACTCCTGAAGGAGAAATGGTAAATGGAGTTCCACTACAAGTAGTAGCGGTTTGTGGAGATGAAATCACTGGCGCAGGTTGAACAGTCACCGTGGCTGTAAATGCATTTCCAATACACCCCTCAAAACTCGGAATTACATCATACACTACTGTACCATTCGTTAATTGCGTACTTGAAATGGTTTGTGAAATACTTGATTGCGGTACTGGTTGATCTGTTGCACCAGTCAATGCCCCATTCACCGAGTTTACTGTCCAAGTGTAAGTTGTTCCTGTTGGTACTCCAGTTGGAACAATATTAAAGGCTACACCGCTACAAGTGGTTGCAGTGCGATTGGTAACTGACGGACGTGGATTAACCGTAACTGCTGCGGTAAAAGTAGAAGAACAACCGTTTGACGTTGCCGTAATTGTATATGTTGCCGTTCTTACAACTGTTGAAGAGTTAGTTAAGGTTTGAGAAGAAATTAAAGAAACTGGGGTGTTTTGTGCCGATGTCCCAGAAATTGTTCCTGTTGTTGAAGGAGCAGACCATGTGTAAGTTGTACCAGCGGGAACACCAGCGCCACTCGGTGCAATAGAGAAAGACTCACCAGTACATATAGTCAATGATTGGTTGGTTATTGTCGGTGTTTGATTTATGGTAAGATTTGCTTGTGCATTAACCGTTGGACAAATTGAAGTTGCCAGTACAGTATAAGTGATTGTATAATTCCCTTGTTGACTTGATGATGGAGTTATTGCACCAGTTGAGGAATTCAAAGATAAACCAGCTGGAACGGCAGAATAAGTACCACCACCAAATGAACCAATTCCAGTAATACTCACGTTAATATTACCAGATACAGAGGTACAATAAGTAGCGTTTGGATAGGATATGTTAGCCGTTGGAACCGGTGCTACTTTTACTGTATCAGTTGCAGGTAGAAAACCATTACATGAACCGTTTGAAATAAAGACAGAAGGAACGTAGTTTATGGTTGTATTTCCTCCATTACAATAAGAGTGCGTAATATTTTGAGTCGTATTAGGAACTAAATTTTGAAATTGTCCATCACCAAAAAGAATTGTTGCTTCAGTAGCGTTTGTGGTTGTAACTGTCATTGTAATTGGCAAACAAGAACATCCTTCCTTATCAGGACTTGTAATATTCACATTCCCACTTGGTCCACCAATGTTGACCGTAGCCACATTCGATGTAGCAGAGCATCCTGTTAAGGAACTTACGGTTAATTGAACCGTGTAAATCCCTGGTCTATCAAAAGTCACTGTTGGATTGTAAGAAGTCGATGTAGTTGGATTAACTCCAAGTCCATTATTAATATTTGCAGTATTGAAATTCCAAATTGCAGAGTTCGGATCAACGTTATTCGTTGATGTATTTGCGAAGTTTACAACGGTTGGAGGATTAAAACATGCAGCTGAACTTGGTGTTGCCGTAGCAGTTGGAACCGGATTTTGAACTGTTACAGGTAAGCTTGCAGTATTTTGACAACCCCTAGCATCGGTAACAGTCATGGAAACTGTTTTATTACCAACAGTAGCATAAGAAATAGTCACCGAAGAAGCGTTATTTGGAGCGCCAATAACACCCGAAGTAGATGACCATGCATAACTTAATGTCCCGTCGCCAGTTGAAGTACTGGTTGTTGTAACATTTTGCCCTTGACATATAAAATTTCTATTCAAAGTAAAACTTGCATTGGGACGTCGTACAACCACAGTTTGAGTTGTTGTGCGAGTACAACCGAAATCATCCTCAGTTGTTAGAGTTATAGTGTATGTTCCCGGATTTGTATAGGTGTGATTAGCTTGACGATTCGATAGCAGAGCACTTGCACCAGACGTTGTGGTTGTAACTACTGTATTTGGGGTGTTATCGCCCCAATTCCAAGTTCTAACCTTTACGAAAGTTACCGGTGCAATAGTGTTATCGGTTACTGTCATTGCAGCATTAGCACAAACTGTATCTGACAAGCTGAAAGTCCCAGTCATACCATGAACTCGTATATATCCGATTCTTTCCGCAGTATCAAAACATTGAGTTGAAAAATTATCTCTTCTATTTCTCATACTCACGGTGTATGTTCCGGGAGTCCAACTAATCCCTCCTGATGCTGATGCGTTATCTCCACCAACTTCCAAAAACGAATAACATCGAGGTGTACCTCTAAATGCAGTGATTGTAGAAAACGACGAATTTGTATTATTAAAATTCCATGCAGTGTGTGCGGCAACAGTTGCAGTTTGAGGAGCAGGAGTTTCATTATAAAAACATAAAGTTCCATTTATACAAACATCAGTGGTCTCCACTCTTGTTGGAGAAGAATTATTGTAGGCCCGAAACGTCGCCAAATTATTTGGATATGCAAAAACATTCGCTGTGGCAACAGATGCTGGACATCCAGAAGATGGATCTGACAAGGTCAAAGAAACGGTGTAGGCATTTGCACTAAAGGCAGAAAATGTATGACATGGTGATGTCAAAGTGGAAGTATTAGCTGGGCCAGAGACCGGGTCTCCAAAATTCCATGATAAAGTAGCGGTTGGAGGGATTGTTGATGTATTATTGAAGCAACGTAATCGTTGATTGTCACAATCTATCGTGCCTGGAGTAAATGAAGCTAAAACACCTTGTATTGTTACATTTCTAGTTATTTGAACTCCAGCACAACCCAAATTACCACCCACTGAAGTGTAAGGAGTAACTGTTACAACAAAGTTACCCAAGTTTGAATATGTGTAACAAAAAGGCTGGCTTGTTCTATGACCCACAGGTAGAGATCCATCTCCCCAGTCAACCATCAAAGTATCAGCTCCCGTTCCTGAAAATGTAAAACATACGTTGTTCCCTTCAATACATTGTGTAGTAAGTGTTGTTGGAGAAATTGTTCCTGTTGGCGGAGTCGTATTTGCAACAACAAAAGCAGTCGGAAAATTAGTTGTTCTCGTACAACCTTGAGGGTTAGTTACTGTCATTTCGATACTGTAAGTGCCGGCAGAAGCGTAGTTTACATTAATGGTTCCATTTCCTGGTGTAGGGTTTGGAGAGGTTGATGTTCCTCCTGGAAAAGTCCAAGTAATTGTGTTGTTTGCTGGATGCACACCCGTATAACTATTTGATGCAGGTGGAGAACAAGCACTTGTAAGCAAACTAGTATAATTAGGTGTTGGTAAAGCATTTACAGTTACAGTCGAGCTTAAGGGAGATGAAGGACAAGTCAGCGTGTAGGTACATGTATAGGTCGTTGTAATTGTAGGCGACACAACAATTGATTGCGTAGTTTGTCCACTCGACCAAGCATAAGTTCCGCCTGCAGCACTCGGATTGGCTGTTAATGTAATTGAAGCGCCAGCACAAATAATCCCATCATTAGGAGTTGTGCCAGATGTTTCAGTTCTTGTGATACTTGTAATTGTTGGTGGGGAAGCAGTACCAACAACTCTCGATGCCGGCGCACTTGCACACGTTCCATCAGAATAAGTCACAGTATATGTACCAGCGGCAGAAACTGTAATTGTTTGCGCGTTAGAACCTGTTGACCATGCGTAAGTTCCACCTCCAACACTTGGTGTTGCTGACAAAGTTGCAGACTGACCGGAACAAAGCGATAAGGAGCTTGGCGAAATCGTAACAGTAGGTAATGCACGAATGGTAACCGTTACATTTTGTTGACGCGTACAACCATTTGCTGTTAGCGTGTAAACATAAGTTGCTGTCGCGTTTGACCCTGTATTATTAATTAAAGTTTCACTTATATTTCCATTGTCGCTTGATGCTGCGTTACCTACAACCGCAGCTCTTGTCCATGAAAACGTTGTCCCCGGACTAATTGTAGATGTTGGAATGTAAGTAAACAACGAGCCTGCACAAACAGCATTAGGATTAGTAGGCGAAGTTAACTGTGAAGATGCAGTAACATTTATTGTTGACAGCGAACCATTTGCTATACAACCATTACTGTTTGTAATAGAAATGGTTGGACTATAGTTACCACCATTGTTATAAACTTTAGAAAAGTTCGCTGAGGACTGAGTGATTACCCCGTCTCCAGTATTTAGTGTATATGACGCGCCAGCACCAGCAGGGCTGTTATTGGTAAAAGTAACCGTTAGAGGAGCACAACCTGTGGTAGGTGAAACAGTGAAATTAATTGTAGGCGCAGCGTAAACAGTTAAAAAGTTATTTTGAGTTGTGGTACTTGTGTCGTTAGTAGAAGTATTTGTAACTATAAGCGTAACATGGTAAGAACCTGCAGTTGTCAAGAAAAATGCAACATCCTTTCCAGAACCTGGTTGATTAAACGATGAAGGACCTGTAACCGTCCAAGCATAAGTAATGTTTGCTGCTGACGGCTGATTTGCTGTCATAGTAAAAAGATTACTAGGACATTGAGCCGCACCGTTACCAGTAGCCGTAAAAGTTGAAACTACCTGAGCAACAGTTGTTAACGAAATAATAAAGGTAAGGAGAATAGTAGTAAACCACCTTTGGTTGATTGAAATTGAACGCATAGACCCGATATGAAACATTAAACCTTAATTGCAATATGCCATAAAGTATAAAAAGTTACAACTTCAAAGGTAACGTTTTTAAACTTGTAACTTAACTGTCAACGCATATTTTAAATGCTCGTTGCCTTGTTAATAACTCGGAACGTTAACAATTTTTTATTTTTACAACGAATGTCGAATATTCACGAAAAAATCAGAGAATTCAAGGATTTACACCGCTTTTTTAAGAGGGAAAACCCTATGTGTAATTTGTTGTTTTCGAAGGTTTTAAATTGGCATGAGGACGAGGATAAATTTTGCGAACAGTGGAAAAAACTTTGTGATATTGCGACGAAGGATTTGGAAAGTAATAATAGTAATTCTCTGTTTTTGGCACAAGGATGGATCGAATTAAATTTTCGTGAAGATTTCGTTAAAGCGCCAATCTATCTAATCAACATTCCACGAACCAATTTTTATCTTTCGAAAACGCAGATCAACATTGAGGTTGATAACAAAATCATAAATCCATTTTTAATCTACTTTTTCACCCAAGAACACTCATTCCGAAATACTTGGACAGAAGACGAATGGTGTACTTTTTTGGAAAATCAAATCCCTGAAAATCGACTCGAAGAAAAATTTATTGGACTTTTTCCACTTTGGCAGTCTTGGCTGGCGAAAGAAATCCACCAAATTGAGCAAGAACCAGAACTTTCATCTGCATTCAATAAAGTTTTTGGTGAAGAATACTTTGAAGAAAATTCTGAATTAATCGGGGAAAATATCCTCTTAATAAACAAAAAACAAAATCAGGTCTTTGCCCAACCATGCTCAAAATTTATTGAAGGTCCACCGGGGACTGGTAAAACCGAAAGTATTATAAATTTCATTGGTAAAATTTTACAATCCGATAAAAACTGCTTGATTGTTTCTGAGAAAAAAAATGGCTTGGACATTATTGAAAATAGGCTTAAAAATTTCGATCTAAATGATTGGGCAGCCAATGTTGCCAATTACACAGCCAACCAATTATTCGTCGAAGACCTGAAAAAAACGTGGGAAAAAACTATTTCACAAAAACAAACAAACGAACAGCTCTTTCTTAAAGAAAAAACGCCGTTTAAACAGCATTTAAAACTCGTTTTCAAGGCAAGTGAAAAGTTTCAAATCTCCATTTCAACAATATTTAAAATTCTTGAGGACACGACGAGTGATTCAGAAATTCTCGACATCCAACATTTAATCCCAAATAGACACAAACAATTCATTTCAGCTTTCGAAAGTTTCACCAATTCAGAATGGGAAATGTGGAGCAAGCTTAACTTCTTAAAAATAAATGAACAAACTAAACCGACTTTTCTTTCACTTCTAGTAGAGTACGCAAAAATTCAAAGTACCTTCTTGCCTCCTGAAATGACGATTTTAAAGCTGTGGAAGGACTTACTTCTTGTTCAACAATTCAATCTTGCTGTCTTTCAAAAACACCAAAATTTCATTGAAAAAGACCGAAATTGGTTTCTCAAAAATCACCTAAAACTTGAAAAACTAGAATTGCAAATTGAAAAAAATCAACACCAACACAATCATTGGATTCAAATCCCCTCAGACGAAGAAATTCAATACTTAAAGTTGCTTTTTACAAAACAAGGTTGGTGGGCAAAAAGAAAACAAAAATCCACATGGAAAAAATGGGTTAGAACACCAGAAATAAATCCAACGAAAGTCATTGAAAATCTGGAAAGCCATTTAAATCTATTGACTAAAAAACACCAATTACTTAAAGAGTTTGAATTTCGGGGGATTAAACAAGAATCAGAGATAACTACTGTTTATCAAATGATTAACAGTGTTAATGAAATTCATTGGGAACAATTTCAAAATTTTTCTGAGGCGTATAAAAAACAACTTCTTGATTCACGACAAACCATAAAATCTTGGTATGAAATTTCTCAATATTTGAATTCATCACAAGAAATAAAAGTGGAAGAAATGCTGTTGTTTTTAAACAATCAAAAAACAGTCATATTTTGCCTTAAACAGGCAGAAATTATTGACGAGACACTCCTCAAATATTTTAACGGAAAAGCGAACTTTCATGAAATTCTTACTGCCACAACTAACTTCTTTAAAAATGAGTTGGAAAAATTAATTCCAAGTTATAGACAATTTAATTCCAAAACCTTAATTAGTGATTTGCAACAATTCTACTCAATTGAGGAGAAAAATCAAATTTCTTTAATGCATGAAATAAATAAATTATGTCAATCAAAAATTTTTCACTTCGAAAAACTTATTGCTACACCCAATAATCGGTTAAATGATGAATTGAAAAAGTTTAAAGCAGAACTGAAAAAAGGAAAATCAATTCTTTTGAAGGAATTTGGAAAAACGAAACGAAACAAAAGTTCATCCGAATTAATTCAAACACCAGCATCACATTGGATTTTCGCATTAAAACCAATTTGGCTGTCAACTCCATTTCAAGCTGCAAAATCACTACCTCTTAAAAAAGAATTGTTTGACTGGTCGGTTTTTGACGAAGTGAGTCGAATTCCTGTTTATCAAGCTTTAGGCTCGTTACAACGTTCAAAGGAAACGCTCCTATTTGGAGATTCAAAACAAATGGGCGCAAATGGATTTTTCAAAAAAGAAAGCTTAACCGAAAGTTTAATTATTCAAGCGAAATTCAATTTGCCAAACCTTTATTTTACAGAACATTATCGCTCAAATAACCAACAAATTATTGAATTCAGCAACTTTCATTTTTATGAAAACAAATTAAAAATCTATCCTGCTCCACATTCTAAAGGAGAAAACCTTGAATTTCATTTTTGTCCAATTGGAGTTTACGCAGAAAAAACCAACGAAGAGGAAGCCAAATATTTAATTCGCTTGCTACAAAAATTCGAAGATTCCAACGAGTCCATAGGCGTTGTGGCTTTTTCAGATACTCAAATGGACTTACTAAAAGGACTTTTTCAAAAACTTGGTTCCTCGAAGTTAAAAGCCAAAGAAGAAAACAATACGCTATTTTTCAGAACACTTGAACATTTACAAGGTGAAGAATGTGATCACCTCATCATCGGATTTGGATATGGAAAAAACCATGAAGGAAAGTTCAACTTACAACTTGGACCACTCAATCGTTCAAGTGAACTGAATCGTTTTAATGTTTTAATGAGTCGAGCGAAACAAAGTATTCACCTTGTTAGCAGTGTAAAAAGTGAGGATATCCCCTACTCTACCAATGTTGCTATTACTTTTTTAAGAAATTGGATTTCACATTTTGAAAATCACGAAAATTCAACAAACTCACCAATATCTAATTCACTGAATACCATTGAATTTATGGATTCGTTTAGTAACGAAAATGATTTATTCGTTGCCTACAAGGTAATGCAAAGGAAAGGTTGGAAATTCAAGTAAATAGTAGCTTTTTAGCACGAATTTAACAAATAACAACCCTAAATAATCAGCTCATTTTAAAATACTTAGCCCATTTATTAAATCTCAAATTGCTGCTATTTGGATTAATAGAAAAACCAGATAAAATTTTGAAAATTTATTGCTTCAAAATATCCATTGTGTGAACTTTGTTTAAATTTTTACAGTAACAGCTTTGTTTTCTTCCGTTGATTTGTATCTTTATCCAAACAACCAACAATGAAGAAAATTTTGAGCATAATAGGTCTTTCATCGACCATAGGTGTTTTTTCGCAAAATATTACCTCTTGGAACAATGAAAAAATTACAGTTAAAAAAGCATCAAGTGTTCAAACTGTAATGCATGCTGATGAAATTTTTCGTGATCGTTGGGATGTTCTCGAGCAGGCTCAATTCTGGAAAAAAATCATGCTTTTGAGTCCAGATACTTGTCTGATTAATGTGGCAGCGAACAGACAAGTTTTACTTAAAATGTCAAAAGAAGAATGGAATCTAAAAACTGAAGAAGAAAAAACCGCATTCAAAAACGACTTAATTATTTCGAACAATTTACCAGAAGAAAGCACAATAAATGTGACTTTTGGAAAAAGTGATTTTTATCGTTTCCACGATGTTTACCCTACCTTATCTAAAGGTGTAGAAGCGTTTGAGAAATTGGGTGTAGATCCATGGTATGCGCAATCCATTTTGTTGATTGAAAGTCCTGGTCAATTGAAAAAATCAAGTGCTGGTGCTTATGGTCCTTTTCAGTTGATGCCAGATGTGGCGCGTTCAATGGGCTTGGTCGTTAACGATAAAGTTGACGAAAGAAAGGATTTCCAAAAATCAGCAATGGGAGCTGCAAAATTGATTTCAAGAATTTGTATTCCGGAGGCAAAACGGATTCTTAACCGACATGGTATTACGTACAACGAAAATGAACTTTGGTTTCGACTATTTGTGATGCACGTTTATCACGCTGGAGCTGGTAATGTGTCTGCTGTGGTGGCAAAAATTCAACCCACTGAAGGTTCTCAAAATTTGATAACAGCAATGTGGCAAACAAAGGCAGCAAAATTCGGTTCTGGCTCGCAAAACTATTCACAACTTGCTATTGCTGCTCAGTTGATTTTACATGATATGATTTATACGAATTGTGACGAAATCGAGCATTATGCCTCGAAATAAAAAAAGACTTAACTCTTTACCAAAAATCCATTTTCAACCTTCCAATCGCTTTCGAAGTTATTCGTGTAAAGTGCACCTGTTCCTAATCCTTGGGGTAAGATTATATTGTACTCACCTAAAAATTGTGCAATTGCATCCAAACCGATGGAGGATTCTAGCGCAGAAGTCATCCACCAATCCATTTTCAAGTTTTGTGCAATTTCAATCCATTCCTTACAACCTGTAATTCCTCCGTGCAAACTAGGTTTTAAGATGATAAATTGTGGCTGAATGAATTGGAGCAAATCTTCCTTTTCATTGCGGTGATTTACACCAATCAGTTCTTCGTCTAAAGCAATTGGAATTATATTTTCTTTACACAAGTCGCGCATCAATTCCTTTTGTCCAATAGCAATGGGTTGTTCAATTGAATGTATTTCCAATTCTCTCAAGGACTTTAGAACACTACGAACATTTTTCTCATTAAAAGCACCGTTTGCATCAACTCGCAAAGTAATATCGCTTGCAGAAAACCGACGTCGAACACCAAATAATAATTCCAATTCATCATCCAAATCAATTGCGCCGATTTTCATTTTTACTGTCTTGAAACCTGCCTTCAATTTTTCCTCAATTTGACGACTCATGAAATCAACACTACCCATCCAAACCAACCCGTTAATGGGAATTGGCAAAACTCCTTTAGTCACATCATTGTCAAAAACAAACTCGCCACTATTCTCCCATTTCAGGACAAACATTTCTAAAGCAAAAAGAATTGATGGTTCGTTACTCCAAGTTTCACGTGCTTTAAGTAGGAATTCTTTCGTTTTTCCTTGGGAATTTATAAAATGTTCGAGATGAACTTTCGCGATTTTCAATAGGAATACATATTCTCCTTCGCTATAAAAATCAGGAGACAAACCAGGAATGACTGAACTTTCCCCCTGAACTATTCTACCCGAAGGATGAATTGCTTCAAAAATCCATGACGGTTTATCGGTAAGGACTCCCCTACTCGTTCCGCTCGGTTGTTTGAATTCTAATAAATGTTTGAAAAGCCGAACTTCAATCATTTAAGCCATCCATTTTGCATACCACATTTGGAACATCAACAAGTACCACATTTTGTAATCCAATTCTTTTTTGCCGTTGAAAAATGCATCGCGTAAAGCTTTCACTTCCTTCCAATTAAATACTCCCTGCTTGCGGATAGTTTCTTCGTTTATAAATGAATCAATCATTGCTTTCAAATCCTTTAACATCCATTCAGCAATTGGAATAGCAAAGCCCATTTTTGGACGATCCATCATATCTTTTGGGACATATTGATGAAGAATTTCTTTGAGGATATATTTCTTCTGTCCATTATTGTATTTGTATTCATCAGGCAATGTAGCAGCCCACTCTATCACACGGTGATCAAGGTAAGGTTCGCGTCCTTCTAAACTGACAGTCATTGTAGCTCTGTCCACTTTTTGCATAATGTCATCGACCAAATATGTCTGATAATCGATTGCCATCATATAAGCCAAAGGACTAAAGAAGTCTTGTTTAAGTTCCTTTGAAGTGTAAGCAGTATCCAAGATTCCGTAAGATTTCGCCATAAACTCACGGAGTTGTTTGTCGGTAAATTGCTGACTTAAACTCAACATGATACTTTCAGGCGAAGGATTGCGTAGAATTCCTTTCAACTTTTCGTAACGGTTGTGGAAATTGTATTTATTTCGAAGAACAGGAAGAGCATTTGAAGGAATAACATCCATTGTACCAGCTATCATTTTTCTAATTGGCGAAGGAATTCGATTGATTTTTGGTCCAAAGCGATACAAATAATCGTATCGATTATAACCAGCAAAAACCTCATCTCCAGCATCAGCTGAAAGTGCAACGGTCACATGTTGACGTGCCGCTTTAGACACCAAGGTCGTAGGTATAGCTGAACTGTCAGCAAAAGGCTCGTCGTAATAATAAGGTAAACCTTCAATTAAATCCAAAGCTTCTTGCTGTGTACAACTAATTTCAGTGTGGTCTGTCCCTAAATGTTTGGCAACATCTTTTGCATAAGGAGCTTCATTCAGTCCAATATCAGGAACGGCAATGGTAAAAGTTTTTAATTTTTCGGTACGATCCTTTTGAAGAAGAGCAACAACAGAAGCACTATCATAACCACCACTTAAAAATACACCAACAGGAACATCTGCGACCATGCGATAATCACAAGCAGATTTCAATAATTTTTCAGTTTCGGTAAGCGCGTCTTGAAATGAGATTTTTTGTTTTGGCTTATTGTAAGAATCATAAACATTCCAGTAAACTTTCTGATGGGAAAGAGAATCATCCAAGGTCGCAGCTGGATTCTTGAGGGAAATTGTAAGTGTGTGACCTGGTTTAAGTTTCCAACAATGATTAAAAATACAATGAGGAGTTGGAATGTTACCGTATTGCATAAACGCAGCAACCGCAGGATAATTCAGTTCTTTTTTGAAATGTGGATGTGCATGAAACGCTTTCAATTCGGAGGAGAATAAAAACAATCCATCGTACCAATAATAAAAGAAAGGTTTGATTCCCGCTCTATCACGAACACAAAACACTTCTTGTTTATTTGGGTCAAAGATGACATAAGCAAACATCCCAATAAATCGCTCGATTGATTTTGGTCCCCATTCGATATAAGCATGCAGGATAACTTCTGTGTCTGAACCACCAACAAAAGTGTGTCCAAGTTCAACTAAATCTTTCTTGATTTCTGCATAATTATAAACTTCTCCGTTGAAGCAAATCCAGTATCCATTGAAGAACATAGGTTGTCTTCCGGAAGGTGTTAAATCAATAATTGAAAGACGAGCGTGTCCAAAACCAATCAGTGAATGTTCGTTTTGAAGAAGTTCCTTTCCGTTAGCATCAGGTCCACGGTGATGAAGTGTGTTGGTCATAGCGTCCAAAGTATCCGATGGAGTAGATTTTTTAAAGTCGATAAATCCAGTTATTCCGCACATTGATTAGAAGTTTAGTCTGTTGATGGTTTATTAATTTCTTTAACTCCATCTTGAATTTGTAGTTCGGATTTGGTGGTAAAGAGTAAGAACACAAAAGGTAATAGTGGAGCTCGGATTCTCACAAGAACTCCAAACAAAACAGAAGTGTAACCAGCCATAAATCCAATTAATAAAACAAAGAACAAACTGAAAACTAAAAATTCATTCTTAAAAATCCAATTAATTTTTTTTATTGGATTACCGTTAAATAAGAAATTTAAGGTCATGAATAAAAGAATTGTACTCTCTATACCGTTAAATAATAATGATGGAGACAAAGCCTCATAAATAAAAGGTTTATATACTCCAAAAAAAACAGATACTGGAAAAGCTCTCAACATTCCTGCCGGTGAAGGGTCAGAAATATCAATATTATAGCGTTTACCTGTATAAATTGGGTTATTCGAAAAATCTTGCTGAATAACTGCCGCTTCATTTGCCAGTTCGGCCATGTAACTAGAGGAACCAATATACAGAAACCCAACTAATCCAACTAAAATAAAAATAAAACGGAGTGAAATTCGGGCAAATGCAGATGAGAATTGATTGGAAGCCCTTGCGCTAAAAGCAACAAGAAGAGGGGCTAGGATAGCTGCTAAAGTAAATGAACGAATATTGATAATTAAAAAGAAAAAAAACAGTATCGCTAAAATTGTCAAAAAACTTAAACGCTTTCGAAATATAAATAAATTTAGGAAAATTGATATAAGACTTAATATTGTCCAAAACATAACGGAATCCTTTGAAATACCCGTACACCAGAAAGCAACCGATGGAACAAAAAGAAGGCACCAAGCTGCAGTCCTTGTGGAGTGCAGCCCAATTTTAACAACAACTTCGAATACACGGAACGATGCTGTTGATATAAAATAAGCGAAAATCAGTAAGGTTGCGGGTAATGAACGAAAAGTAAATAATGAAACAACAGAAGTTAATTTGCAAATAAACCAACCTTCTATTTCTCTGTAAATCCAACCAGGAGGATAACCTGTTTGAATGTTAAAATGCTTTATATATGCCACTTGATTAGGGGGCATCATAAGGTGTTCGAAATATAAAGTAGGAGAACGAAAAAATAATTTATTGAGTACAATTGCGCCATCCCAGTAAGCTTGAGTATCTCCTCCACCCAAAACAAAATAATAAATAACTGTGAAGAATAGAGAAAAAAAGGCTTTAAAAAAATAATTTTTTAGAAAATAGCCTTTTATTTGATCATTTTCGATTTTTTGTAGATGATTACTAAGTACTATAACTAATATAACTAACCAAATAATAGCAATTAAAATATCTAAAACCGAAAAATACTTTTCAAACATACTTAGTCGTGATGATATTTAATTCCTTTTAGAATGGTGAAGCTTCGATAGAGTTGTTCTAGGAAAAATGAACGAATCATTTGGTGAGAGAAAGTCATTTTGGATAGTGAAAGGTTAAAATTTGCTCTTTCATACAATTGCTTTGAAAAACCAAAAGCACCACCAATAACAAAAACTAAATTGCCAGAATGATGAAGTTGCGTTCTTTCAATCCAACTTGAAAATTCTCTGGATGTAAACTCTTTTCCATTTTCATCCAATAAAACAACATAATCAGAAGCGTTTATCTTCGAAAGAATGGAATCACCTTCTTTTTCCTTTAAAATTTCTCTAGGCAAAACTCCACCGTTCTTAATGTCTTGAACCGTAAATCTTTCGAATTTCACAAAATGTTTTAACCGTTGTTCGTAGTTTGTTTCAGCTTCTATTAAGTAAGAAGCATCTGTTTTACCAACTTCGATTAACCGAATTGCCATTGCATCAAACTGTTTGAACTCCCTTTAGTTCAGGAATAGCTGCCTTTAAAACATCGACCAGACCAGCTTTTAGGGTCATCGAACTCATAGAACATTCGCTACAAGAACCAACAAATCTCACTTTTACCGTGTCGTCTTCGGTCAATTCAACAAACTCCATATCACCACCGTCAGAATGTAAGAATGGCCTTAATTGCTCTATTGCTTCCTCAATTTTCTCTAATTTCTCTGCTCTCTCCATAAGACTTTATTAGTCCTTAATTTTTTGAATTTCAGAAACAAATGTAGTCACTAATTCGTCAAAATGAGCACTTACCATTGTATCAACCTGAAAAACAGCAGGATTACCTAAATCTCCCGCTTCACACACACCTTGAATAAGAGGAATTGAACCTAAAAACGGTACTTGTAAACCAGCTGCTAAATTCTTCGCTCCATCTCTACCGAAAATGTAGTATTTATTGTTAGGTAATTCAGCAGGCGTAAACCATGCCATATTCTCGACAATACCTAATATTGGAACTTTCATTGTATCCATTTTAAACATTTGAACCCCTCGACGAGCATCTGCTAGCGCTACTTCTTGTGGAGTACTTACAATCACAACTCCGTCCAAGGGAACTGTTTGAAGCAATGACAAATGGATATCTCCAGTCCCTGGTGGTAAATCAATTAAAAGAAAATCCAATTCTCCCCAATTGGTATCCGTGAGCATTTGCGTAAGTGCTTTTGAAGCCATTGGTCCACGCCAAACAACAGCATTAGTTGGATCAGTAAAAAAACCAATCGATAACAATTTTAATCCTTTCGCCTTTACTGGTTCGATTAATGATTTACCGTCAATTTCCGTCATTGTCGGTCGTTCACCAATCACATCGAACATGGTCGGCATTGATGGTCCATAAATATCTGCATCAACGATTCCGACTTTATATCCTTGCTTAACCAAACCGCCTGCAATATTCGCAGTAATCGTTGATTTTCCTACCCCACCTTTACCGGAAGCGATTGCTACAACATACTTCACTTCTGGTAAAACCTTACGGCGAGCATTTCTCACGGCAGCATCAACAGATTTTACCGTGCATTTCACAGTAACATCTGCTCCTAGAACCCTTTTCAAATTAAATTCGATTGCTTCTTGCATCCTTTTTCTTGCATGAAAAGCAGGGTTTGTAACCCCGACAACTAAATCTATTTCATTTCCTGAAATGTTCAACTCCTCGACCAAATTAGCCGAAACAATATCTTTTTTTAATTCTGTCTCGGTGATATTTCCGAGAACTTCCAAAACTGCATCACGCGTTATCATTGCTTTTTTTGATTGAGTTAAATGATTTTTCAATAAAATTTATTTCCTTTTCTGTATTCCCCTCCTCCCTATTCATAAACTGATAATAGATACCATCAATTTGAAAAACCCCATAAAAGTGAAAGGTTCTTTTTGATGGCTGACTAGATTCTTTGGATTGAATTGAACGAGAGTATATAATGTAATTCGTAGTTTTCTTAATGAAGGAAATTTCATAAATGGCACTTTGTTCCAATTGCTTCACTTTCTCTTCCATTAAATATTTGAAATCACCAAAGTCCTCAATGTACAATTTGAAATAACGACCCACCTGAATTTCCCATTTATAGTCTCCTTCTGCATGAATTAATTCTGGTTTAAACGCCGTTCCAATTCCACAAGAAGCATCAGGTAAATAAATACTTGCTTCTAAGTCATAAGGAGAAAGATTAAGTTTTTGGAATTGATAATAATCATCATTGATGTTTTGGTTTGTTTCACTTTCCGAATCCTCACAGGAAACTAGAAAAAATAACATTGTGAACGAGAATAACCAAAACTTCGAAAACATTGGACAAAATTAGCCATTTGAATGTACTTTTATCTCTAAATAACTGAACTATGGATAAAAACAAAGTAGTCTTTGCCAGTTTTTACATCGCTTTTGCCATTCTTCTTGGTGCTTTAGGTGCTCATTCATTGAAAAACATTTTAACATCTGACCAGTTAGCGAGTTTTGAGGTTGGTGTGCGCTATCAACTTTTTACCGGATTGGCTCTTTTATTTTTTGGAACTCAACAACACCTTTTCGCCTTTTCCTTAAAGCCAATTTTTCGATTATTGATGATTGGCTCATTACTTTTTAGTGTTTCAATTTATTTGCTCTTACTGTTTTCCGTGCTTGAAATTCCGAAAACAGCTTTAGTTCCGCTAACGCCAATTGGTGGAGTCTTAATGATTGTATCTTGGATAGCTTTTGCAATCAAGGTTTTCCGACAGTAAAAAACTTTTTTTGATTTTTTTTTGTTGAAAGTTGCAATATTCAAAATTTGTTACTTAATTTTGATTAGCATTTAATCATGTTCAACTTTAATTTTTAATCAAATGGAAATGTTAAGCATCGGAAGTAAGCTTCCAGAATTCAAATCAATCGATCAAAACGGAAAAGAAATTGATTCAACACAATTAATTGGTAAAAAAACAGTCGTTTATTTTTATCCTAAAGACAACACTCCTGGCTGTACTGCTCAAGCTTGTAGTATTCGAGACAACTACGCTGCGTTACAAGAAAAAGGAATTGAGATCTTGGGTATTAGTGCAGACTCACTCAGTTCTCATCAAAAGTTTTCAGAAAAATTCGAACTTCCTTTTTCTCTATTAGTTGACGAAGAAAGAAAAGTGATTGAAGCTTTTGGAGTATGGGGAACAAAAAAATTCATGGGAAAAGTTTATGATGGAATTCACAGAATCACTTTTCTCTTTGACGAAAACGGAGAGTTAGTACACAGAATCGATAAACCAAATACAAAAGACCACGCAACTGAAATTCTTTCCGCTTACAAAATTTAATTTATTTTAGAAGAACGTACATAGATTACGTTCATCCTATTACACCTTTGCATCAACCAAATTATTAACCGAGTTTTTTAACTCACAACAACAAACGATATGTCAAAAGAAGTAAACTTAGAAAAACTAAAAGCTCTCCAATTAACGATGGAGAAATTAGACAAAACTTTCGGGAAAGGATCCGTAATGAAACTAGGAGATTCTCCAGTTGAAAAAGTGGAAGTTATTCCAACAGGTTCAATCACCTTAGATTTAGCCCTAGGTGTAAATGGTTACCCTAAAGGAAGAGTTGTTGAAATTTACGGGCCTGAATCATCCGGAAAAACAACCTTAGCCATTCATGCGATTGCAGAAGTTCAAAAACAAGGAGGTATTGCTGCATTTATTGATGCGGAACACGCTTTCGATCAATTCTACGCTCAGAAATTAGGCGTTGATGTTTCAAACCTATTGATTTCTCAACCAGACAATGGTGAACAAGCTTTAGAAATTGCAGATAACCTCATTCGGTCAGGAGCAATTGACCTTATTATCATTGACTCTGTTGCGGCATTAACACCAAAGGCAGAAATTGAAGGAGAAATGGGCGACTCACAAATGGGCTTACAAGCACGCTTAATGTCAAAGGCATTAAGAAAATTGACCGGTTCGATTAATAAAGCTGGATGTTGCTGTATATTCATCAATCAATTACGTGACAAAATCGGTGTGATGTTTGGAAATCCAGAAACAACAACAGGTGGAAATGCACTAAAATTCTATTCTTCTGTTCGAATTGATATCCGAAAAGCCACTCAAATTAAAGAAGGTGAAGAAATTTTGGGTAACCGTGTGAAAGTAAAAGTTGTTAAGAACAAAGTTGCACCTCCATTTAGAAAAGCTGAATTTGATATTATGTATGGAGAAGGTATCTCTAAAATTGGTGAAATCATTGATTTAGGAGTGGAATTGAACATCTTAAAGAAATCTGGTTCATGGTTTTCTTACGGTGAAACAAGACTTGGACAAGGTCGCGATTCAGTCAAAAACATTCTTTCAGACAACCCTGAATTAGTAGAAGAATTAGAAATAAAAATTAAAAACGCTCTTAGTGGTGTACCAAACAACGAGCTAGAAGTACTAAGCTAAGTGTATATCGTTTGGTTGTGAAAAGCGAAGTTCTACAAAACTTCGCTTTTTTTGTTCGATAATTGTTTTATTTTTGGGCAAACAAATTTTGATATGAAAAAGATATTTTTAGTTGGAATCGTAGCTGTTGGTGCTCTCACTATGACAGCATGTAAGAAAAAAGGCTGTACAGACAACACTGCTACAAATTACAACAGCAAAGCAAAAAAAGATGATGGAACTTGTTTATATGTTCCTACAATCCAAATCATTGGAGCTACTGATACTACTATTAGTGTTGGAAACACTTACACAGACCCAGGAGCGACTGCCAAAAATCGCGATGAATCTGTTGTTGAAGTTACAGCAACTAACAACGTAAACGACGGAAGTACTGGTGTTTATACCGTTGACTACTCAGCAACAAATGACAATGGAATAGCAACTGCGCAAAGAACAGTTCGTGTTGCTATTCGTCAAGATTCGTATATTAAAACTTGGAATGTCACTTCCAATTGTGGAACAACTCAATTTCCTTTAGCTGGTGGACCTACTATAACTGCTGGAAATCAACCAAACTCATTGGTATTTGACGGAATGTTTACATTGTTAGGTGGAACTGCAAACGCAACTGTAAATGGAGCAAATATTGTATTTCCTGAACAAACAGTTCCAGTTACAGGTGGAGAAATTGTGTTTTCAGGAACAGGAGTTATGGTACCAACTGGAAACATAATTAATGTTAGCTACACCTATAACAATACTATTCCTTTAGTTGGAGGTAGTGGAACATGTACTGCAACTTACACTAAGCAATAAAAATACTAACTATTTGATTAAAGGTCAGGGCTTAACTCTGACCTTTTTTTTATCCCCGAAATTCATTTGTTACACAAAAAACATCAAAACAGATTGATTTATGCATGTATTTAAACTTAAAAATTTTGTTTTTTATACATTCTAGACACATTGGACAAACATACGATGACATAGCATTTTGTAGAAGAAATTACTCCAAGACAGAGGCATTTTTAGACGATTGATTTTATATACGATAATCCAACCTACAATTGTTATTAGGGTCGCAGAAAAACGTGGAAAACAAACCAAAAACACTAACTTCACAGCCCTTTATTCATTCAAATGAAACACACACTATTTTTCGCCGCGTTGTTTTGCATACAACTCATTTATGCACAATTCGGACCTTCCAATGGATTAAAAACTTCTGAGGCTAAAGACATTATTCTCAACGGAGTAACGGTTTACGTGAATCCAACTACTAAACTGGAAAAAGCAAGTATCTGGATAGAAAACGGAAAAATAAGAGAAATTTCAATCAAAAAATTAGAGGTTAAAGGTGCTTTGAATCTGGATTATTCTGGTAAAGTTATCGTTCCCGGGTTTGTGGAGTTATACAGCAATATCGGGCTTCCGAAACCTAATGAAAAAAGTTGGAGTTACCGACCTCAACTGGAAAGCAATAAAAAAGGTGCCTATTATTGGAATGAATCTATTCATCCTGAGTTAGAGGCAGCGCTTATGTACCAACCTGATGAAAAAGCGAACGAAAATTTGCGTAAAATGGGTTTCACTTACGCCTTAAGTCATCAACAAGACGGCATCGTTCGAGGAACAGGAATTCTTACTGCTTTAGGAAAAGAAAATGTCAACCAACAACTTATTTCCTCCTCTGCAGCACAATTCTATAGTATGAGCAAAGGAAGTTCGCAACAAACTTATCCGTCCTCTCAAATGGGCGTGATTGCCCTTCTCCGACAAGCTTTGTACGACCGAAAATATTATGAGGAAGCCAAACCAGCGGAACAATCCATCAGCATGGAAAAATGGATTGCCAACAAAAACCTTCCAACATTTTTCAAAACAGAGGACAAATGGGAAATCGCAAGAGCTCACAAAATCGCCAAGGAGTTTAACACCCAATTTGTGTATGTTGGTTCAGGAAATGAATACGAAGGGCTTAGACTTTTCAAAAATCAAAATTTCTCAATGGTTATTCCTTTGAACTTTCCAGCGGCATACAATGTGAAAGACCCCTATCTTGCAAGACAAATCCCTCTTTCAGACCTTAAACATTGGGAACTTGCCCCTTCCAACCCAAAATTACTTAGCGATAACGGTGTTAAGGTTGCTTTCACCACTCATGGTTTATCTGGAAATGAAGATTTCTGGAAGAATATCCATAAAGCACTTGAGCGTGGCTTGTCTAAAACGGATGCATTAGCCGCTCTTACTAAAATTCCCGCTGAGATTCTTGGTGTTCAAAACGAAATCGGAAGCCTTGAAAACGGACGTTGGGCAAGTTTTTCTATTTACGAAAACGACCCTTTCGAAACTGAAAATCAATGTTTGGAAACTTGGGTTCAAGGAAAAATAGTACACCAAACCCCTTCAACTAATAAACTTGTACAAGGTAAATACACATTAAGTATTGAAGATAAACGCTACCCACTTGAAATTACAGGAACAGGAAACAAACCTCAGGGAAAGGTTACAACCGTAAAAAACACAACGGAAGGAAGTGTCACAAAAAAAGATACGGTTTTCCAAAAAGCATCAATCGAAATTAGCAATAATGACATCGCCATTCAATTCAATTGCAACGACGATTCTCACAATGGTAGCATTTCTCTTCACGCAAAAATTTCATCTAATGGTGGAATTTTGGAAGGTGATGCATTGTTGCCCAACGGAAAATGGGTGCAATGGTCAGGAATTCGTATTGAAAAGAAAGAAGAAAATTCTAAATCAACAACCATTCAAGTAGATACAAATTTTCTTGCTACTAATTGGTTCCCGAATATGGCTTATGGTTTTGATTCTGTTCCAAACCCCGAGAACATTGTTTTCAATAACGCAACTGTTTGGACCAACGAGAAAGAAGGGATTTTACAAAATGCAACAGTAATTATTGAAAATGGAAAAATCACTTATGTCGGTGCAGCCACAACAAAACACCCTGGAAAAGCGACAGTTATCGACTTAAAAGGCAAACATTTAACTTCGGGAATCATTGATGAACATTCACACATTGCCATTTCTCGCGGGGTAAACGAAGCAGGGCAAAGTATAACTGCCGAAGTGAGTATTGCTGATGTTGTCAACCCTGATGACATTAACATTTACAGACAATTGGCTGGTGGTGTGACTTCCGCTCAACTTTTACATGGTTCTGCCAATGCAATCGGTGGTCAATCTGCTTTAATTAAGTTAAAATGGGGCTACACTCCTGAAGAAATGTTGATTCCAAATGCAAAAGGATTTATAAAATGTGCACTCGGGGAAAACGTAAAACAAGCTAATTGGGGTGATTTTAACACTGTTCGTTTTCCGCAATCACGAATGGGTGTTGAACAAGTTTTTATGGATGGTTTCACACGCGCAAAGTTGTACCGTCAAGAATGGAAAAATTACCAAACTTCCAACAAGAAAAACACCCCTTCTCCGCGTTATGACTTGGAATTGGAAGTACTTGCAGACATTATTGAAAGCAAAAGATTCATTACCTGTCACTCGTATGTTCAATCCGAAATCAACATGTTGATGCACGTCGCTGACACTTTTGGTTTCCGTGTGAATACCTTCACTCACATTTTGGAGGGCTACAAAGTGGCAGACAAAATGAAAGAACATGGCGCGGCTGGTTCAACTTTTGCAGATTGGTGGGCCTACAAGTTTGAAGTGAATGATGCAATTCCCTACAACGCGAAATTGATGGCTGATCAAGGTGTTTTGGTGGGCATCAATTCCGACGATGCAGAAATGGGGCGTCGTTTGAATCAAGAAGCTGCAAAATGTGTGAAATACGGTGGAATGTCTGAAGAAGATGCTTGGAAATTAGTCACACTCAACCCTGCAAAAATGTTGAAAATAGACGATAAAATTGGCAGTATAAAAGTTGGAAAAGATGCTGACTTAGTTGTTTGGTCTTCCAATCCTTTGAGCATTACAGCGATTGCCGAAATGACAATTGTTGACGGCGTAACCTTGTATGACCGTTCAAAAGAGGAGCAAAAACAAACCAGAAACGCTCTTGAAAAAGCCAGAATCATCAATAAAATGATGGCTTCAAATGACAAAGGAGAACCAGCAAAACCATTCGTCAAAAAAGGAAAAAAACATTTCCACTGCAATACTTTAGGTGAAGAAGGAACAGAGGAGGAAAACACACATTAATCATAAGGTTATGACAATAAAAAACATTCAACGCAATTGGCAAATAGTGCTTGCTTTTGCTTTTGGAATCAATATTTCGGTAATTGGTCAACATTCCAAAATTCTGCTTACCAACGGATTTATTCACATCGGAAATGGCAAAACAATGGAATCGGGAGCCATCGGTGTGAAAGGAGGGAAAATTGTATTTGTACAAAGTGCTCTTTCAACACCAACCAACAAATCAGAGTGGGACACGATTATTGATTTGAAAGGTCAGCACGTTTACCCGGGTTTTGTTGCACCAAATTCCATTTTAGGTTTAACAGAAATTGATGCTATCCGTGCCTCTCGTGATTACAGCGATGTCGGAGAATTTAATCCGCACGTTCGCTCACAAATTGCGTTCAATGTGGAATCAAGAGTGATTGAAACCGTTCGCACAAATGGGGTTTTATTATCACAAGCCACCCCAAGAAGTGGAATGATTTCGGGGACCTCCTCAGTAATGAAATTATCGGGTTGGAACTGGGAAGACGCCACCGTAAAAGCTGACGATGGTATTCACGTGAATTGGCCAAATAGTTTGCAAGGTGGCGGTTGGTGGGCTGAACCAGCACCAAAAAATCGGAATGAGAATTATTTGAAAGAGAAAAAAGAACTCGACGACTTTTTCCAATTGGCACTTGCTTATTCCCAAAATCCAAACCCGGAAAAAGATTTGAGATTAGATGCAATGAAAGGTTGCTTTAAGGGCGAAAAACGGGTTTATTTCCACGCCGACGAAATGCAACAACTTTTGGATATTCTTGAATTTGTGGAGAAATTTAAGATTCAAAAACCAGTTATTGTTGGTGGCTATGACGCACATTTATTGGGAAAAAGATTGAAAGATGCGAATGTTCCCGTAATGGTACCACGACCTCATAGTTTGCCAGACAAAGAAGAGGATCCGGTTGATTTACCTTTCAAAATTCCGTTTTTACTTTACCAACAAGGCATCAAATTCTGTATTCAAAACGAAGGAGACATGGAAGCAATGAATGTACGCAATATTCCTTTTTTAGCGGGAACTGCAATGGCTTACGGACTTCCAGAAGAAGAAGCAATAAAGGCGGTTTCATTAAACACCTGCGAAATTCTTGGAATTGATAAAAATTATGGCTCCTTGGAAGTTGGAAAAAGTGCAACACTTTTCGTATCAAAGGGAAATGCTTTAGACATGCGCACTAACCAAGTTACGGTCATTCTAACAGACGGAAAACTCATTCCAACCAAAAATTTCCAAGAAGAACTTTACCTGAAATACAAAGGGAAATACGAGAAAGGGAGACCTTAATCACTTACCTCAAAATATACATTTTACCCAATCCTTTATGGAAATACTGATCTGCACCACTTTCGCGTTGCATGATTTCCTTTCCGTTGATTTTGGCTTTTACGCGGTATAAGTAAACACCATTAGCAAGTAAGTCGCCGAATTGGTCTCGTCCGTCCCAAGAGAATTGTGTGATGTTTCTTCCAATTTGAATTGGGCCAAGTTCGCCTTCCGAAATTTCACGAACTACCCTTCCCGAAATCGTCATGATTTGAATCAAAATGTCATCGGGCAATTCACTTCCAGTTAAGGTGAAAACAAATTTTGTATTCGTTGAAAAAGGATTTGGATAGTTCATCATTTGCGTGATTGTTGATTCATGAATCACCTGAAATTCAATCTTATAATCTAAATCTCCTGATAAATTTCCGGATTTATCTGTTCCTTGAACCAATAAAGTGTAAGTACCATTTTCAGGAAATTCACCCGGCAAAATTATCTTAAACTTCTTGTTTTGATTATTGGCTGGAATCCAAGTCATACCTTGCGTGCCATCGTTTGGCATGAAATGTAACCTACGTTGAGCGCCTGATGGACTCGTCAAATAAATGCCAAAAAGTGACGTATCTGCATCGCTATTCATTATCAAATAGGGATTTTCGTCCTTCAAGGTGATTACAATCTCACTTTTAGGAGAAACGATGTCTTTATTCATGATGTGCCTTCCGTCGAATGTAACATCCAAAATAGGATTCTTATTTTCACCAACGACGGTAAATGGAAATTGAAGTACGTTGTTGAGATGCGTTAATTCGGGCTGGTCAGTCGTTCCTGTGGAAGCATCAATAATTGGATTCACTTCGACATGGAACCAATTTTCACCGATAAGTCCACGTGTGTCAATGGTAATCGTGTCAAACAAACTCGCATTTAACCGCAAAGAATCCTGTCGTGGATATGGAAGTGGTCGCTTAATTTGATTGCGGTCAACGAGATAGTAACTCACCAACAATGAATCCATTGGTAAAGAACCAATATTTCTAATATTCACGCCAAACTTCGCAGGTTTTCCTTCTTGAATTTCAGGAGTTCCAGGTTGCCAAACATATCCACTTTGCGCATCAATCGCCGCTTCGGGAAGTGGAGTGTATAGCACTTGCCAGTATTTAAGTTGAGCTGGTGTTTGTGTAGCCTCGTCTTTATAATTGGCTGCAAGTCTGATTTTTGGATAAAGTGAAGCATCTATTTGGTTGCTCAACTGCAATAGTGAGTCGCCAGAATTTAAGGTTGGATTGATTGAAAACTGATAAGCTCCTGCTCCGTTCAATACTTGAATTTCTAAATCTGTAACATCCTGTGAATTGGTTTCTAAGGATTGGTGTTTCCAGAAAATAGCGTCCCATTTAGCAACAGGACCAATAACTGGACTTAACTCACGACCCAATGCTTGAACACCTGTTATTACAGTATCCAAATAAATTTCTTCATTGTTCTGGGAAAATTTCTCTACCACAAAATTCGGGTCACCTTTTCTGGTCAAAAATGCAAAAGGACGATTTGGACGACCAGGAACAATACTATCCGAACCGAGATTTTGGAACATCTGATATAATTGAGGGTCAAATTGAGTCCACCAATCGTAGCGGGTTGTAATTGGCGTATAGATGAGTATGTAATCCCCAAAAGGAACTCTATTCTCAATCATATCGCGCATTGCTGCAAGTTGGGTAGTGCTGTTTTGATTAAAAGTAAAAAACTTCATTGGACGAGGTACACAGCCACCGTTATCGTTTGCATTTCCAAATACATTTTGTGGATTTGCCGTAGTTCCATTGCTGAATGTATATCTTGTTTCCCAAGCTGTTAAAGTGGTTTTATCAATAACCGCCACATGGAATTTCGGAATGGTCGTACAAATGTCATAATCTTGTTGTACACCATTTAAAAACCAAGCAACATTAAAGTGATTCCAACCTGGTGAGGAGGCTAAAACTCTCGCCGAAATATTGGCATAGTTAGGTTGAAATTCACGCAATTCCGCCAACTCATTCAAATTGACACCTGAAAATCCATTCGATTGAAACTGATTCCAATCCGCTTGTCCCCAACCTGATTTATTTTTTATGTACTGAAAAGAACGTGTTTTCCAAATCAAATTATTCTCAACAAGTGCAACTCTCCAATAATAAACGGTTGAATCCGTAAAAATCAACGGCGCATTTTGTGAATTACTTACCCTTTTCCATTCATTGAAAGCCACCGATTTTATTCCACCTGAACCAGTTACTTCAGCAAAACGTCGGAACGGACTGCTAAAATTGGCAAGCGTATCAATTTCAAAACGGTAGGATTTAACTGTTGCAAGTGGATTTAAAGTGGAAGCGTAGAAAGTGATGGTGTCGTTAGGTACAACAGCAAATTGTTCGGGTAAAACGGGTTCGATACCATCCACATTAATTAAGAAAGTTTTGGTAATTCGATTATTGTTCGTTTCGTCGTACTGCTCATCAATAAACGAAGGAATGTCCACACTTACTGTAAAGCGATTAAGCCCAATTCCAATTGTGGGTTGAAAAGGAATTTTCCGCAAAATAGTAGTTTCATAATTCATTCCATTTACTTGAACGAAATAACTCGAATCCACATTGCTTCCTGGGAAATCTCTTCGAATCTCAACGGTAAAAGGTTGAGTAACTGCTTTTCCGAGGTTGCGAATCGTTAATCTTACCTCCAAGGAATCCGTCGCATAACTGATATTTGATGGGCCAAAACTCAATCTTGAGTCAGTGATTTCCATTTCAGGTTTATTGTGATAATTGATGCGCAACATGGGGTCGCCATTCAATGTCATTTGGCAGAAAGTTGCCTCTGTTATCAAACTCGAACTTGTGGAAAATGCTGAATCAAGTACAAATTTGATGTGTGAACCTAAAGTATTCCCATAATTCCATCGACTAAACTGTCGGTAAAAACTAGAAGAATAGGCATTCAATGCAGAAGTAAAGCCGTAATCAATTGTTCCTATGTAGCCAATTACACCCGCATTCGGTGCTAAAACAAAAGACTGAGAATTGGAAGGAGCATTATGGAAAATGTTTCCGTTGTAACACGAATTAGCAAGTAAAAGCGGGTACTTCCCTTGATTTCCCCAATTGGAAGGTTGATCTAAATTCACATCAAAACCACTTTCAGACGTAGTAAAGTGTCCAAAAAAATTCATCACACTCACGCCATCTTTAATTCTATTTTTTATAGATTGTAATTCTGATGGAGAAATTGGTGCTGCGTTTGATTTTGCTACCAAGCGAACTTTTCCCGCAAACATTCTATTTTCCGCAGTAGTTGCCATACTGTTCAAATAACCTTGAAGAATATCTTGCTCAATTGCATCAGTTCCTCCTGAGAAATGAAGGATGTGCTTTTGCCAATCTTTAGTTTGAGTGGAATAAACAGAACTTTGAATTTGTTGCTGTTCGTATTCTATTACTTTTGAGAAATAAATTTGTAATTCTTCTTCAGACTGAACAGAAATTCTACCTGTGGGAATCAAAGGCGACCATCGATTTGTTCCCGGAAAATTGGAAGTAATACAAGCATCACAAGAAGGTTGACCGAAAGACGGAATTAAGTTGTTGGCATAAGCCGCAGCATTTGTTCTTGAACCTGGGCCTAAATTGGTTGCCGAGGTAATGTTTGCCTCACGAATTCCCTTTCCAACTAAAAATAATCCAACAGGTTTTTCAGAACTTACTGTGTAAATGTGGTGTCCAAATCGACGAATGCCATTAATATGTTTTGGAATACCACCTCCATATTGCAAACACAATTCATCAATGTTGGCAAGAATCACATTGTAAGAACCCCCCGCTGTTGAACTTCTGTAATTAGCATATTCTAAAGTTTTGTTTTTCAACTTATTGGAATAAACCATTAACAAAGCCTTATTCAAATTTGCCGAGGCTGTAAAATTGGTGAAAGAACCCGTTCCATTTACTGGAGAAAGATTTACGACTTGAACGGCAGCAGACAAATCTTCCAAAACAGCGAGTTGATTGTTAGATGGGTCGTTTGGAATCACTGCACCAAATCCACCTAATTGCGCGGTTAACGGAATAAAACGATTTCCATTTGCACCGAAAACAAAGAGAATTGGATTGGTCATATTGACGTTTGAAATATTCAACCGCATTTTATTACCAGAAAGCAAATTATTCAAGAAAAAATTGGTTTTCGTTGCGTTTGCGAAATTTGGTGTACGCGGGTAAAGAAAGGAGTAGTAATTCAATGACTGAAAATCGGTGGCAACACCCAAATCACCAATAATTCTAACCCTAAAATCAGAATTTCCAGACGCCGGAAAAATACTTGGAGAAAGCGACCGATTCACAAAAATCGGTCTAAAACCTGACCACGTAGTATCGAAAATTACTGTATTTGATGCACCAATTGTATGTCTCGAATGGTGATTTTGCTGACCTGAAACTGTTGCTGCATTTGATTGTCCAACCACAACAGAACGGTAACGAACATTCGGCGCATCTGCTCCCTGATAAATATTGGTAAATTGAACGGTACTGAAATTCCAAGATGCTCCATTCGCCGATGCTCCGTTGATAGCTGTTCTCCCCCACCCTTCTCCACGAACGAAAAATGAACTCGCGGCATCCGAGAATTTTTCACCTTCATTATATCGTTCATTGAAAAAACCAGCCAAATCAGTAAGTACATAATTCGCCGCCGCGTAAGCACTCAAATTAACATCTGTTTCCACTTGAAAACGCTTATTGGTTGTTAGGCTGTTCCAAGTCAGAAAATAATAAATCGTATCGTTATAAAGACTGTAATAAGGATTACCAATCAAATTTGGCGTGTCGTAAAGTGTAGAGTCCAACCAACCGTTATTTCTTTCGGCGTAAAAAAGTAAATAGTCGCCCGGGTTCATTGTATTATCCCCTCCATCAACGATGTGAAGAGGAACTTCGCGCTGCCTTCCAAATAGTTGAAAATTTCTGCTATCCAAGCTTCCAATCGGTACTCCAGAAGCAGTAAGAGTTTCAGCATTTATTCTATGTATTCCCGAACCTACAACGGGAAATATGTAGTATTGCTGATTGTAATTTATCCATTCATTTCCAAACTGTTGCGAGAACAATCCGAATGATAGAAATAGAAAACAAAATAAAATCAATCTCATTTTTTGGCATTTTGAGGTTTGTCTAAACGCAATTTAACCGAGAAAATATGGGTGTAATAATTCGCCTCAGCAGCACCTAATCGAGTGAAAGCATAATCTAAGGTAAAACCTTTGAAAGTTAAACCCATTCCTAGGTGTGGTTGTAATCCCCAAGTTTGTTGATCATCCATATCTGTGAAGCGCTGAATATTAGAAATTCCACCACGAACTCTAACCAAATCTCTAAAACCAACAAAAGCACCAACATTTGGGTCAATTGAGAAGGGTTTTGCACTGATTAAAGTATTTCTGCGTCCGTCAGTTGTTGCACTCAAATTGATTTCTCCACCTGCTTTGAATCCTTTTTCACCAATATCAAAACTTCCACCAGCAGCTAAAATAAAACGTGGTAAAGTAATTTCTAGTCCGTTTTCAGGAATGGCATTACCGGTATTTATAAAAGTATTTTGGACTTCTGGACTTAAATCAAACACCCACGCATTGAAAGTTGAACTGACATCTCTTGCCCTAAAACCAAACTTCCAATTTTTAGCTAAATGATATTGTAAACCAGCATCTAAACCAAAACCATAAGACTTTGCAAAATCTCCAACCTGGCGATAAACAACTTTAATTGAACCTCCAAAACTCAAGCCTTCCACTCCCAAACGTCTCGCGTAAGACCCAATAAATGCATAATCTCCAGCAGAAAAGCGCGAAATGTTATCGTAATTAATTACCCCATTATTATCAATTAATTGGGTTGTGTTTGGAATGTCATCTACCCCAAAACGAATAGCTGAAAAACCAAAAGCCGACTTTTCATCTATTTGATGTGCCACACCCAAAAAGTCGTATTTCGCTATTCCAGCAAAATATTCAGAGTGCATAAATGAAACTTCTAGCCATTTATTCGTATTAACCAAACCCGCTGGATTCCAGTAAGTAGCATTTGCACCAGCAGTAGTTGAAACAACGGCGTTCCCCATTCCAAAAGCGTCAGCTCCAACACCTAAACTCAAAAATTCATTGGAGTATTTTGGGGCGTTTGTGGCATTTTGAGCGTTTGCAATATAACCGTTAAGTACTGATAAAAGGAGGGCAAGAATTGGTAATCGCATGAAATTTTCTTTCGAATTAAAACCGCGAAATTGCTTAAAAATTGTGTTCTTTGCAGGCATAATTAAAACGAAGATACATTTTGAATCGTTTTCTTTTCAATTTTAAAAACAATAACTGAAAAAGGATGTTCAATCCCGCTAATTTATTGACTGCTTTAAACTTAATTGGTGGTTGCTTTTCCATATTTTTCACTCTTTCAGGAAAACTGGATTGGGCGATTTACAGTCTATTGATGTGCGGTATTTTTGATTTTTTCGACGGCTTTGTTGCAAGACTTTTAAAATTGAATAATCCCATTGGAAAAGACTTGGATTCCTTGGCAGATGTTGTTTCTTTCGGAGTAGCGCCGGGTATTTTCATGATGGTGATGATTGTACTCGGAATAGATCAAGAAGCGCTAATGCTTGACGAAACGGGACGGAGAATGTTTACTGGGGATTTGAATAATTATGTTCCGCTTCAACTAATGGGCTGGACACGAGCACTCATTTTCAATGAACCCAATTTCTACAATGCATCGATAAAGTACTTGCCTTTTGTAGGATTTTTCATCCCATTTATCTCGATGTTTCGTTTGGCAAAATTCAATAGTGACACCCGACAATCAGATCAATTTATCGGAATTCCAACTCCATTCAACACTTTCTTTTTCGCCTTTTTCCCTTTGTTTTTTGTACTCAATTTAGAAAATTGGGGACATCTCAACAAAAACATACATTTACTTTTCGATTGTTATGTTTTGAGCGCAATAACTGTTTTATTTTCGCTTCTAATGCTTGCCAATATTCCTATGATTGCCCTGAAATTCAAAGATTTCACTTGGAAAAACAATCAATGGAAATACCTTTTCTTAATTACATCCCTTATCGCATTGCTATTTTTAAAGATTGCAAGCATTCCAATTATTGTAATTTTGTACCTCATTTTTTCTTTGATTAACAATTCTCAAAACAAACCCAATGAAGTTTAAAGCCGAAATCGATGTGATGCCTTTAGATGCACTTCTTGACCCACAAGGTAAAGCAGTTAGTAATGCCATGAAAAATGTTGGATTACCAGAAATTGATGGTGTTCGTATTGGCAAACACATACGATTATTTGTAGAAGCTGAAAATGAAGCAATTGCTAGTCAAAAAGTAGAAGAAGCTTGCAAAAAAATGCTTGCGAACCAAATCATGGAAAGCTATTCTTTTTCATTGACCGCAGTTTAATTATTCATGGCGAAGGTTTTTCAATCTTTTAATCCTAAAACTAATTCGCCAAATTCAACTCTTCACGAGGTTAGTTCCAATTTTGAAATTGAAAATGCACTTCAAAACGCATGGAGTGTAAGACATCTATGGGGACAAAGTAAAATCTCTAGTCGAGTTTCTTTGTTTACAAAAATTCAAGAATCACTTATTTCCAAGAAAGCTGAAATTTCTCTAGCTTATCAATCAGAAAGTGGTTTGAGTGAACAACGTTTTGAAGTCGAATTCGCGCGGACAATTGCACAACTTGAACATTTTAAGTATTTTTTAGGACAATTTTCGGACAAAGAAATACCTTTTGTTCAGCATGAAAATTTTCATCCAGCATTCAACCCTAATACGAAATTCACCAAACATTTAATCCCTTTAGGACCTGTTTTGGTATTAGGAGCAAGTAATTTTCCTTTGGCTTATTCGACAATTGGTGGAGATAGTGTTGCTGCGCTTTCTGCAGGCTGTCCAGTTATTGTAAAGGCGCATCCGATGCATGTTGATACTTCAACACTTGTTGCCGATTGTGTCCGACAAGCTTTATATGATGAAAATTTACCTGAGTCCATTTTTCAACATTTAAAAGATGACGGTTTCACGGTGACGCAGCAGTTAATGGCTGATGAACGGATTAAAGCAGTGGGATTTACGGGTAGTCAAAAAGGAGGGCTTACTTTGGTTGAAATGTCGGGAAAACGTTCCACGCCAATACCCGTTTTTGCAGAAATGGGAAGTTGTAATCCTGTAATTGTGTCAAAGGATGCAGCCGATTTAAAAGGTGAAGAAATCGCCAAAAAAATGGCTTATTCAGTTTGTAATGACGCTGGGCAGTTTTGCACAAAGCCTGGAATAATTTTCATTCCAAACAATGCTAAAGAATTCAAAACTCAACTCCTTAAAGAAATTGGAAATCAACCCTTCTTCACCATGCTCCATCCAACAATTAAGGCGAACTATGAACATCGAATTGCTGAAATTGAAAAATGTATATCCATTCATTTTTTTGAGAATCATCCATCTAATCCCAATCTCGGAAAAAAGGCAGTTGGTTATTGTAGTGTATCAGAATTTTTGAACTTGAAAACCCTTCGAGAAGAAGTATTCGGTCCATTTACGCTTTTGGTTAACTATGAAACTTTAAATGAATTAATCGAAGTCATTCAAAAATTAAATGGACAATTGACCTTTTCATTATTCGACACCGAACCTCATCATTCAAAATGGCTTGAGATAAAAAGTTTAATCTTTGAAAAAACAGGAAGATACATCGAAAATGGAGTTCCCACAGGAGTATTTGTCAATGAAACAATGAATCATGGCGGTCCCTTTCCTGCCACATCAAATCAGCAATTTACCGCAGTTGGAAGCGACAGTATTTATCGTTTTTTAAGACCTATAACTGTTCAGTCAGAAAATCTTGTCTAACAATTGTATTAATTTCGACCAAAATTTAACCCTTATGTCAGAAGAAACTAACTCAAAATCAAGTAATGCGCTTTACTTAGGTATTATTTTTATCTTGTTAATTGGTATGGCAATTATGACTTATTTATGGTCAGGAAAGCGTACGGAATTTAATAATTGTACCAATGAAAATCTGACTTTAAAATCAGATATGCAGGGCATGAACGAGATGATGGAAGGTTACGTAGGAAACATGTCCAACGATTTAAAAACTGACTTTAAAAATATGTTGTCCACTTATGACAAACTAATTGCCAAGGACAAAACGCAAGCAGATAGTTTAAACATACAAAAAGCAAAAATTCAAGAATTGCTAACTAAACTTGAATCCAACAAAAGGCTTTCTGCAAGAGAGTTAATGAAAGTTCGTCAAGAAAACGAAACACTCAGGGAAATTATGAGAAGTTATGTTAAACAAATTGACTCATTAAATGCTCTTAATATCAAACTAACATCGAAGCTAGACGAAACAACAACCAAATTAACGGAAACCTCTACCGAACGTGACAATTATAAGAAAGAAGCTGAAGAAAAAACGGAACAAGTTAAAAAAGGTAGTAAACTTCAAGCTTATGGATTTAAATCAGAAGCATTAAGAATGAAATTGAATAAAACAACCGAACCAACAGACAAAGCGAAAAACGCAATTCAATTTAGAAGTTCATTTACTATTTCTGAAAATCAATTGGCATCCGCAGGAAGAAAAACTGTTTACCTGCAAATCATAGGTCCTGATGGTCAAACCTTCCAGTCGAGAACGAGCAATATAATTGAAACAGAAAGCGGAACAGTGGCCTTTTCAGACAAGAAGGAAATCGACTACCAAAACCAAGCAGTGGATATTACAATTTACTATGACTTAAAAGCCGAAACAGCTCAAAAAGGTAATTACAAAGTGAGAATTTTTGTGAACAATGTATTGGCTGGAACGGACAGCTTCAATTTAAAATAACAATATGAGTGCGATAGAACAAGGATCTGTGTCGTTTGAAATCGACGGAAATGGTATCGGAACAATAACTTTTGGTCATCCTTTAAGTAATTCTCTTCCGGGAAAAATATTAAACAAACTTGCCGACACCATTATTGAACTAGGAAACAATAACGAAGTAAAAGTCATTGTACTGAAATCAGAAGGAGAAAAAGCTTTTTGTGCCGGTGCAAGTTTCGATGAATTAATTTCGATTAAAGATTTGGAAACTGGCAAAGTTTTCTTTTCAGGTTTTGCTAAAGTAATCAATGCATGTAGGACTATTCCAAAACTAATTATTGGACGTGTCCAAGGAAAAGCAGTTGGCGGTGGTGTTGGTGTTGCCTCAGCAGTTGATTATTGTTTAGCTACTAATCGTGCAGAAGTGAAATTATCGGAATTAGCGGTTGGAATTGGTCCATTCGTAGTTGGTCCTGCGGTGCAAAGAAAAATCGGTCTTTCAGCAATGAGTGAACTAGCAATAAATGCAACAGAATGGAGGAGTGCAGAATGGGCAAAACAAAAAGGATTATTTGTTGAAACATTTGAAACAACGGAAGAGTTAGATGAGGCAGTTTCTAAATTGGCAACAACATTAGCAAACTCAAATCCTGAGGCAATGCGTATGTTGAAAAAGATATTTTGGGAAGGAACCGATAATTGGGACGTACTTTTGAGTGAGCGTGCTGCAATGAGTGGAACCCTTGTTTTGAGCGACTTTACAGTGAACGCAATTAACAAATTCAAGACAAAATAGATTTTTTTCAACAAAGATTTGAAGATTAAAAGTTTAATCATATCTTTGCACCCCCGAAAAAGTAGGGACATCACTCTATTTAAACAATAAGTACCGTGAATACACTAAGTTACAAAACCTTATCAGGTAATACAGAAACAGCAGACAAGAAATGGTATGTTGTTGATGCAGAAGGTCAAACCGTAGGTCGTTTGGCAAGTAAAGTTGCAAAAATCATCCGTGGCAAATACAAAACTTGCTACACTCCTCATGCGGATTGTGGTGATAATGTGATTGTAATTAACGCGGAAAAGGTTTCCTTTTCAGGTGCGAAATTGGTGGACAAAGAATACGTTCGCTTCTCTGGTTACCCAGGTGGTCAGCGTTTTACATCTGCTAAAGACATGTTGCAAAAACACCCTGAAAGACTGATTGAAAAAGCAGTTAAAGGTATGTTGCCTAAAAACACTTTAGGAAGAAAATTGTACACTAATCTTAAAGTTTATCAAGGTGCTGCTCATAAACATGAAGCGCAGCAACCGGAATTATTGAATTTAGATTCTCTCAAATAAATTATATGGAAGTTATTAATGCTTTAGGACGCAGAAAAACAGCAGTAGCTCGTGTGTACTTGACAAAAGGTACAGGGAAAATTTCTGTAAACAAAAAAGACGTGAATGTGGTTTTCCCAATCGACGTTCTTCAAAACAAAATCAACCAACCTTTCGCTTTGACGGATACTGCTGGACAGTACGATGTTAAAGTTAATGTTATGGGTGGTGGAATCAACGGTCAAGCGGAAGCTATTCGTTTAGGTATTTCTCGCGCTTTAGTGGAAGTTAGTGCTGATTACAAACCTTTGTTGAAAGCTGACGGTTTAATGACACGTGACCCAAGAATGGTTGAACGTAAGAAACCAGGTCAACCTAAAGCACGTAAGAAATTCCAGTTCTCTAAACGTTAATCTTATTTCGGGTTTAGTATCCAAGTTTTTCAGTACCTTGATTTATCACCCTGAAAAACTGAATTTTAAATTAGGAAAGTAAACAAAAAACAAAATATGTCAAAATTTAACTTTGAAACTTTATTAGAAGCAGGTGTACATTTCGGTCACTTGAAAAGAAAGTGGAATCCAGCAATGGCACCTTATA
>Ga0169931_10000217_pt1 | contig 90954 bp, 57 predicted proteins | sample Kivu_15m_20L_FD_129675 | JGI IMG/M metagenome (GOLD analysis project Ga0169931, IMG submission 129675) | Freshwater microbial communities from Lake Kivu, Western Province, Rwanda to study Microbial Dark Matter (Phase II) - Kivu_15m_20L... | ecosystem: Environmental > Aquatic > Freshwater > Lake...
AGGCGGCAGGGATGCTCAATCCATTTCGAATCGCGGAAGTCTTTACTGCTCGATACAGCGATCCAAGCTCGAACGGCTTCGGGGGTTTTGTTGGAGGCCACCTGCAATTGATACCCCTCGTCGATCTTTTTGAAATCCCAATTCAGTTCAGGCAACGGTTCACCACCGGTTTGACTGCGATGCAGGGCGAGCAAACTACCGATCACGCGCGGATAGTCGTCGGCATTATGTCCTTTATTGGGGACATACAGCAGATGTTTGGAGCCTTTGAGTTCATCCCAGTAAAGACTGCAACTCTCGAGAGGCCAATAGCGATCGTTGGTGCCAAAGATCAGCAGTTTGGGTTGAGCAATCTTCTCTCGATATTGGTAGGGATCCACGATCTTTTGCAACGAAACACCGGGAGGCGTATCGATGTACTTGGGCAATTGTAACTCCGTGTAGTCAGCGATTTGCTCTGAGTACGTTCCCCAAGTTTCCATTTGCAACTTTAAATGCTCGCTCATGTTGAGCATATCGATTACCATCGGTGCGAGGGCATGCACCCGTGGATCGATGCTGCTGGTGAGCCACGTGGTCCAACCTCGTTTTGAAGCTCCCGTGACCGTGAAGTTGGCCAAATTCAGATTCCACTTTTCTTTGCAAACCGCCTGGGATGCATCCATGGCTCGCACAGCAGACTTGACCATTGGCAAAAGAAGTGGCCAGGAGTCGTCACCTGTTTTCATGTAGTTTGCAAAAGTTTCAGCGATGATTTCATCCTCGAACTTTTCACCGAACATCGGCTGAAAAGGGACTTGCTGTACTATAACAAACACCGACTTGAAAGCCTCGGCGAAGGTGGCGAGCAACGAAGCTTCACGCGGTAGATTGAGTGCATCTGGGCCTGTCTCGGGCCACTCCTTCTTCCAACTACCGCCGCTGATCAGCAGAATACCGGGCACTTCGGACAGATCATCGACACTCTTGGGTTTGATGACATAGACGATATGTTTCCACGTGGTACCTTGCCAGGTCTGCGAACTGAGGTGCAAACGCAAGACTTCACAAGAACCACTTTTGTCCTGTTGCTTGATCGACCACTGAAAGCTCTTGTCGTCCGAGCGGACATACTTCTCCAAAGCGGCATCCGCGTTTTGGAATTTTTCCGGTGAGCGCTCTTGGGCTATGCTAATCGAATCGGGAATAGAGGCGGTCCCGATTGCCAGCGCCGTTAGCAAACAAATTTTAAAAAAGCGAACGACTTGCACGAAGTATCTCCAATTATAACAGGGAACGATATCCTCACTGATCATGATGCAGAAAATCAACTGCGAATTGAAACAGTGGAAAGAAACTAAGCAGCATCCGAGCCGGCAGCGACGCGAAGCGGTGTAGTATCGGCAGTGGAGAAGCGTCCCCAACCTGTACCCACAACTTCTAAAGCGACACGGTCGTCCAAATTTGGACGGAATATTGTCAATAAAACCAAGGGGAGGAACCACGCCATATACAAACCTCCACCGAAGCCATGCCAGAACTGCGCGGCTACCATGATGGCTGCCGACCCGCTCATCAACGTTGCCAAATTCTTTTGTGCCGGCCACCAGATAAACGAAAAACTCAAGATGCAAAACGCTACCAAAACCGGTAAGCGGAAGCTTGGATACCAACCCAAGCCCCATACACCCTGTAGGTCCTGCATCGCTGGTGCAAGCAACCCAAACATATGCTGGAGTTGCTCCAACGAACCGCCGCCAGACCCCCAAAACAATAGGGCAGCCAAGAAGAAAATCGTTGTAAGGAAACCTGCCAGGAATCGTCGAACTCCGCGTGGCCAATAGAAACTCAGCCAGAGCGGCAGTAAAAAGAGTGGATAGTAGGTAAGACCAGCCGCGAGGCCAACAAAACCTCCTGACACCAAGGGAACACGATACAACAGGATGGCCCAGACCAGCATCGCACCCGGCAAGACATGATCAATGCGACCGGTCATTTGAGCTGTGTAAGGAAGGAGAAGATACAGCGTCGCAGCGCCGATTCCCATCTTCGTATCATCGAAATGCCAATAACCGACGGCCACAATTCCCAACACAATTGCCAAATTGGCGACAATCGAAATCCCCTTGGCAATCGCCGAACGCACTTTCGATTGCCTCTGTTCCGTTTCGCCGCCGGGATTCGGTCGCGTTACCTCCGCCGTGGTTTGAATATCGGGGAGCGAATTGAGAAGTGCATAACCGGGCCCAAGTTTGGGTCCTTGATTGCGTTGTTCCTCGACCGTACTGGTAACAACGTTCGCCATCAAGAATAGGAACAGCGAAACGCCAATAAACGTCAAACCGCCGCTCGACAAATTTGGTTCCAGCAACGGACGACGCACCAAAGTTGTATCTAAAAGCAGTCGTACTAGCAAAAGCACCGAGACGCCCAAAAGCCACACAAACCCGTAGTACTCCAGTCGATCCGCATTCCATGCAGTCGGTATGGGCAGCGCTCCCGCATCATCCGTTGCCGAATCCTGTTGAATGGCAAAATTTCCCATGGCCGAATCCAAAGCTCGGGCCAACCAAGGATCCGATCGATGACCTACGTAAGAGACCAGCCTCGCCTCTGGATCTTCCACTTCCCGATTGGCGCTGCGTCTTAAACTGACTGGCCGAATGATTTGCGGTGAGCCGAAAGCAACTTTGGTGGTTTGCGCCGCAGCGGCAGACTGCCCAGCGGGATTGTAATCTTGCTCGTAGCGAATCTTTCGCCCTTCGTAGACCATCATGAGTCCCGGCGAAAGCATCAACAACAGCGCAATATCAAGATTTCTCATGCTCCACAAACGATGAAACATGAAAAACAGTCCCATCACCAGAAAGGATGAGAGATAGACCCAAGTTGCTGGCTGGGGTCTTTGATAGTAAAGCAGAAATTCGCCCATAGATCCATCACTGGGAAAGCCGCTGAACAAACGACCCTTTATGATAACGATTCGCACGGTAACTCCAAGTTACCCCGCGAACAAAACATTAATTCTCCCAAAAATGAACACCAAAGATTTACCTCAAAAATACTACAGTCGAAAGAACTACTTACAATAATGGAGTCATGTTATGACACAAGTGATTTTTGACGCGAAGTAGGCGGAGCGGGGACTAACAAAGGCAGGGGTATTCTTGACAAAGTGATTTTCCTTTGGGACACCTGTTCGAGTCGGCGATTCAGTTTCGTCTTGCTGTCAGTTGTGCGTCACGGGGATGAAGCTCGCCGAATGTTTTTGAGCCTTTTATCTTGTATCGTTTTGTCTTTTACTTTGGGCCAGCGAGTTTACCTATGCAGTCCAGCAGCAGTTTAATCTTCCGTACGGATCCGACGCTTGAGGATGCGATCGCCATTGAGAGCCTAGTGTCTGACACCGGTTTTTTCACTGACGAGGAAGTAGCGATTGCCCGCGAGTTAGTCGACGAACGCTTAAGCAAGGGACTGGTCTCAGGCTATGAATTCATTCTCGCCGATCTAGAGGGAATTCTGGTGGGCTACAGTTGCTATGGTCCGATCGCGGGAACGGATCACAGTTATGATCTGTACTGGATCGCTGTGAAGCCCGATCAACAGCGTCATGGATTAGGCCGCAAGATTTTAGCCGAGACCGAAGCGGTGATCAGCCGCAATTCCAAGGCTCGGATTTACATCGAAACTTCAGGCAAGCCTCAATATGTTCCAACGCAAGTTTTCTATGAAAAGAATGGTTACGTGCTGGAGGCGCGATTGGTTGATTTTTATCGGGACGATGACGACAAATTGATTTACGTCAAATCGATCAAGCGATCAGTTCCTCAATAACGTTGCCATGCACGTCGGTGAGGCGGAAATCTCTGCCTGCGTAGTGGTAGGTCAGTTTTTTGTGATCAAAGCCGAGCAGTTGTAGTAGGGTCGCATGTAGATCGTGAACATGCATCGGTTTATCGACGGCTTTGAAACCGAATTCATCTGTGGCTCCGTAGATAGTGCCACCTTTCACTCCGCCACCGCATAGCCACATGGTGAATCCATAGTGATTGTGATCACGTCCATTTATTTTGCCGGCATTCGCACCTTTTTGAGGCATTTCGACCGTGGGCGTGCGTCCGAATTCTCCACCCCAGATAATCAATGTCTCGGAGAGCAGGCCGCGTTGCTTGAGATCGCTCAGCAGAGCGGCAATCGCTTGGTCGGATTGTTTTGCCAGATTGCGATGATTGACTTCCAAGTCGTCATGATTATCCCATGGCTGTCCGGCGCCATGCCAAACTTGCACAAAGCGAACCCCTCGTTCAATTAAACGCCGCGCGACGAGCAGTTGGCGAGCTTGAACGCCTGCCCCGTAGAGATCCAGGATATGCTGTGGTTCTCTTTTGACATCGAAGGCGTCCTCGGCTTCCATTTGCATTCGATAGGCGATTTCATAAGACTGAATTCTGGATTCCAATTGAGGGTCGCTATCGCGTCGATCTTGATGGATACGATTGAGTCGCTGGAGTAAATCGAGTTGGCGCCTTTGTTCTTGCATCGACATCCGTTTGTTGGTGACGTACTCAACCAGTTTCTCAATCGATTCATGTTGAGTGTCGATGTAAGTTCCCTGAAAGATGCCAGGCAAGAAGCCTGCTTGCCAATTTTGAGATTCCTGGATGGGATAACCTCCAGGGCACATGGCGACAAATGCGGGTAGATTTTGATTTTCGGTCCCTAAACCGTAGGTCAACCAAGAACCAAAACTGGGACGAACCAATCGCGATTCGCCCGTATTCATCAGCAGTAAAGAGGGTTCATGATTGGGGACATCTGCGTGAAGCGAATGAATGATGGCCATGTCATCGACATGTTGAGCGGTTCTGGAAAACAATTCGCTGACTTCAATTCCCGATTTGCCATATTTGGAAAATTTGTACGGAGAGGGCATCAATTTACCCGTTGGACGTTCGGTTCGAGGTGCTCCCCCGGGCATATCTTGACCTTGGTATTTTTTCAAAGCTGGCTTGTGATCCCAAGTATCGACATGCGAAGGTCCGCCGTTGGCAAATATATGAATAACGTATTTGGCTCGCCCCGCGAAATGAGGCGTCTTTGGCAATAATGGATTAAGGTCTGGCGCAGCCTCAGCGGTTTGCTGAAGCAGTTGCTGCAGCATCAGTCCGCCGAAACCAATCCCGCAGCGAGTCAGCATTTCACGACGTGAAACGGGAAGTTCTTTCGATGTACCCCACAGATTCGTCATCATTTCGTCCTTCTTTACTTCAAACGACAGAGGCTTCGCTTCAATCGACGAAGGCAACTTCATTGCTCGCCAAAAGTGCCTGCACCAATTGTTCCTCGGGCTTCAGATCTCGCAGGGGAGGGGGTCCAAACGCTTTGTTGGAAGCTAGGGTTTCTCGGCTAGTTCCCGTGATCCGCAAAACGGCTTTCCACTTGAACGAATCATGGGACGTATTGCCTTTGCAATGCGCGACCAGATCGATGCTTGCGTTGGCTGGAATATCGATCGGTTCTGTTTTGGTTTCAACTTTTCCATTGCGAACCCCCCACTGCGCGATGCGATCTTTTCCATTGACAACAACGGCCAACAACACTCCATCCCCTTGATCGCTTAAGTGCTCGCCTTGCCCAATGATTTGCAATCGACCGGAGGTCGGTGCATTGCACCGCCGTATAACCGAATAGCCATCGGGATTTCCTGTGTGCCCACCTTCGGCATTCAAAGAGGCCCAGCCGAGTTGTGCATCGGGCAGCGCGTTGCGGCCACGATATAAACCATCGGCAAATGTAGGAAACTCCGTGAAACTGCTCAACACTCCAGTTTCGGGCAAATAATGTCCGTAGCCATATTGCCATGCGGGAAGCTTGGGAACTGAATACGCTGCGCGGGCTTCGCGCAAAAAGTCGATTGCCAATTGCCTCTCATCCTCGCTGGGTGGACGAGAATAAATACTCTGAAACACACCGTTGACCCATTGCTGCTCGTCTCGCCATTGGCCAGACAACTCGACTTGATTCACCATCCTTGTCGCCTGATTGGCGATCCAGTCGCTATTGAGCAAGAAGAGTCCCTGCTGAGGGACCGTGGTTAAACTCCGCTGTGGATTGTGAGTATCGGGACTAGCGACATCAAATGCTCGAAAAACACCGGGAAAATTTTGGCGATCAATAAAAGCATACACTGACCTACGCGTTGTATATCGACCTTCATGAATGGTGATCGATGGTCCACCAACCCGCAAATCGATCTCTCCGGTCGATGCCAAGATGTGATCGCGGAGACCTTCAAATTCGAGTCGTTTGCGATTCATTCTCCACAGCAATCTATTCTCTGGGTCTTTCTGATCCGACTCAGGGTTTCGATTCAAACTGGTTTGCTGATAGGTTGCCGACAGCACGATACGACGCACCAGCTGCTTTACGCTCCATTGCTTTTCGATCAAACCTGTGGAGAGTTCATCCAAAACAACTTGTAAATTGGGATCTGGAGCGCGAACCCCAAGGTCGCTCGGCGAATCGATCAACGGCTTGCCTATCAAACGCATCCAAACCCGATTCACTAAAACTCTGGCGGTGAGTGGATTTCTTGGGCTGACAATTTCATCGGCCAAATCGAGTCGCCCACTACCTTTGGTAAACTTCGCGGCGGGATCCGCAGAGAGAAATCGCACGAATCTGCGATCCACTTTGTCGCCATGATTATGGGCGGCCCCACGCAGGAAGATGAAGGCTTGCTTTTCCTGGGATGAGTCGACCAAACGAAGCGGCGAAGGCTCGCCACCAGGTTCCTCGCTGTTGAGAAAAATACCATACAGAGAATAGTAGTCTCCCATCGAAACGGGATCATATTTATGGTCATGGCACCGAGCACAGGAAACGGTAAGCCCCATCAATCCGCGTCCGACAACATCAATTCGATCATCGATAATGTCGTGTATATTGTTGAGGAATCTGCGGCCCAAAGTCAGAAACCCCATCGCATCCAAATGACCATTGACATTCTGGGGATCGAGATGATCGGCCGCTAACTGGTAACGCACAAAATCATCGTAGGGCATATCCTCATTCATTGAGCGAATCAGCCAATCGCGGTAACGGTATGCGGCTGCATAATTCCTATCCTCTTGAAAGACGTATCCCTTAGTATCCGCATACCGAGAAACATCCATCCAATGACGAGCCCACTTCGCGCCAAACTGCGGCGAAGCCAAAATCTTATCCACCATTCTTCGATAAGCATCCGGTGCTGTATCGTCAGCAAATTGATTCAGCAACTCGGCCGTAGGCGGAACCCCCAGCAAATCGAGCGATAGACGACGGATCAGCGTGAATCGATCGGCTGCTCCCGAAGCTCGCAAACCCTTCTCTTTCAATGTAGACTCGATCGCGGCATCGATTCGATCCGACACACGATCCGACGTGTCGCACGTCGGCATCGCATAAGGTTGCGGCGACTGATAGGCCCAGTGACTTTCCGCAATAAGTTCTTTGGACGATTTGCTAGGTGAACCACCTTGGCGTGGATCGGGAGCACCTTGCTGCAACCACACTCGAAAATCTTCAATCACTTGTTCAGGCAGCTTCTCCTCAGGCGGCATTTTTAAATTGTCGTCGGCGTGAGTGAGCACGCGCATTAATAGACTTTCGTCGGGTTTGTCTAAATTCAGCGGCGAGCCTCGACTTCCCCCACGCCGAAAACCGGCCGCACTATCAAGCAACAACTCGCCGGACGCTTCCCCTTCCGCCAAGGAGTGGCATTCGTAGCAATGCTCGATCAACACCGGGCGTATCTTGTTTTCAAAAAAAGTATCGTCGCCCCGGATCGATTGCCCCAAGCAGCAGGTAAGTGCCAAACATACACAAGCGATACAGACATTCCACGACGCACTCAATCCGCATTGCCATCGATTGTTCGCGGGCCTACCGTTATCAATAACGTTTCGCATTAACATCGAGTTTTTCATCCAAGCCATAGTTGAAACTCTAAATGGTCCTTATCCTCGTGGACCCAGTGGACCCAGTGGACCCAGTGGACCCAGCCGATCCCTTGACCGCAAAGTTGTTTCTCTTCTATTCCGAGTCTGCCAATGGATTTAGCTGTCCGTTGACAGAATTGTCCATTCACACAGAGGTCTATTGCCCCACCTTTCCAGTGACAAAGCTTTCCAGTGACAAAGCTTTCCTGTGACAAAGCTTTCCTGTGACAAAGCTTTCCTGTGACACAGTGGGACATTTTCTCTCGGTCGTCCCGCTCCAACGCGCAGCGACCTTGTAGCAGTCTGTCGACGCTCATGTGAGCGTTTCGCCATTCAGGTGGGGACATCCAAAGCTGCCGGTTCGAGCCAACAGCGGTGCATATCTTTTCGGGAGGATAAAAGTATTTTTTCCTCAGGGGACCCAAACGCCAAGTACTTGTCTCAAAATGCGACAAAAAACCGTCAGAATTCGAAGCTATCTGGCGTTATTTCCTGAAACATTGGGGGATAACGGTAATAAACTTCGAGCGTCAGGATCGACATGCAGGTGCAGTACAGCCTCCCTCCGACCTTGGAAAACGAATCGATCATCGACCAACTCCCCGCTTCATGCCCGCGCTGAGCCTGACTTTTCACCAGAAAATCCCGCACTTCACGATTCCATTGGTCCCATGCTGGACCTGCTTGATGAAAAAAGACCTGTGTTGCATAAAAATTGAAATAAACATCGGTCTGCGAGACACCCGTTTTTTCGAGGTAGTTCATGCCTTCGAGCAGTCGCGGATCGGTCCGAAACCAGCCTCGATACATTCTTAACAATAGCCCCATGGCGGTTGTGCCTGGTTGCTTGCCGGGTCCTCGGTAACCATAGAACGATCCGCCTCCGGATTGCTGTGTATCCAAAAATCGGTCGAACCTTCGCATCACATCAGATGGCACGCGTATGCCCGCGCTATGTGCACTCTTGATCGACATGACTTGCCATGCACTGATGGTCAAGTCGCCGGGAGTTGCCGCGGAATAACCCCAACCACCTACATCGTGCTGCGCTCTGACCGTGTACTGGAGCAACGCCCGCACCGGCTTCTCTAAATCCTTATCCTCGGTCATTTGCAACGCTTCGCACAACGCGAGCGTCGCAATTCCATGGTTGTACATGGCATGTTCGCTGACTCCAGCAAGATTTCCGACCTCACCGGATTCATCATATTCAATTCGCGTGATCAGATAGTAAATCGCCTTGCGCAACTCCGCTTGATAAGGGCCTTCACGATGAGAGTACCCCGCTCCCAGAAAACAGAGCAAGGCAAGCCCCGTGGCCGATGGCTGATAATCTCCCTCTCTTCCTTCATGATCACAACCGTTCTCACATTTTGCATTTCGATAATTGAGACTCCAAGACCCATCTCCACTTTGATGAGCGATTAGCCATTTGAGTCCATTTTCGACCGCCGCTTCGCTCGCTCTGGTACCGCCGTGAGCGGCCGCGGACGCAGCTCGCTGATTGCTTTGCCTTTGTGCTACGGCGCTATTTCGAAAAGCGGTCACAATCGCTTGCTGGGAAGTCGAGGTCATTAATTCTTCAACCGCGTTTGCCTGCTGCGCGGTCTCGGCAACAGGTGAAGTTTCAGGAATCGTTTCGATGATTTCTAAGTCGGAAGAAGTCGCTACGCTGTCGCTTTCATTAGCAACGGTCCCTTCGTCAAGCGAGCGATCGCTCGGCAAAACCTCCAAATCCACTTTCTCGGTCCGATCGAAAACTGCATCGATCGCAATACGACTGCTGCCAACAAAATCGGGCTGAATCAAGAAAATCGCCAGCAGAAGCAGCAAAATGAGATGCAGAATAAAGCTCACCAAAAGAGCGGTGGAGCTCGAATAGCGATTACCACTAAACTCCGAAGGCTGTTGCGATTTAGCACCCTCGGCTGGTTCGCCAATCGAATTATCTGGCGAAGCTGGCGGTAAGTCAGAATTGGATTGGAGCAAACGCTCAGAAGCGGCCTCAGACCGATTCTCGTCATCGTAGATAGGGGGAGGCTGCGAGCAACTTTTTGCCCCTGAGTTCACCGGAAGATCGGGTGGGGGCAAAGTAGTCATCGCTCGCTCTATGAACTAAAGCTCAAAATCATCCGCTGTCGATTTATCGCCATACAGCGGCATATATCGATAATAAACTTCCAAAATCATCGCCGACATGGCGGTGCAATAGAGTCGACCACCCTGCTGCTCCCAGCTCGGAGAGCTCCCATCGTACCAACTTCCGGCAGCGTGCCCCGACTTTTCCTGTGTACTTACGAGTTGGTTTCTCATCGCTTCATTCCAACGATCCCATTCAGGACCACCGTACTGACGCAGCACCTGCGTGGCATAATAATTATAGTACAAATTTGTCTTGGAAGGCCCGACTCCAGAGAGATATTTGACTCCATCCTGAATGCCTTTCTTCTCCTTCGGCCAACCCATATACATTCGGCATAATAAGCCGATGGATGTCACGGCGGGGAGGCGATCTGGGCTGGGACCTTCGTAGCCGTAAAAGGCGCCATCATTGCTTTGCACAGCATCCAAAAACAAACCCGCCTTTCGAACAGTGTCCGGGTAGATGGTTAACCCGCCCATCAATCCGCTCTTAAGAGCCATGAGTTGCCATCCCACTACCGATGTATCGCCGGGTTGTTGAGGGGAATAACGCCAACCGCCACCGCGTGGGTCCTGCGCCCAAGCAATGTAATTCAAACACAACTGCGCTGGCTTCTGCAAATCGGGATCCTTGGTCATCGCGTAGGCCTCGCACATCGCAATCGCCGCCAGTCCGTGCGAATACATGTTGCCAGACGCCTCATGCCAAGATCCTCGAGGAGGCGTGCCCCCCGTGATTTCCATGCGTTTGATGAGGAAGGCTAAGCCTTTCTTGACGGTGTCCTTGTACTGGCCGTCCAAGTGCGTTTGTCCCGCTCCCAAGAAAGGCAATAATGCCATCCCGGTCGCGCCGTTAAACGCTGTGACCGCGTCGCCCGCTTCTCCGCATTGACCGCGACACACACGGTCATGCCCGAAACTCCAAGCCCCATTGGGAAGTTGATGCGCAGCCAACCAAGCGAGCGCACGCGCTACCGCTTCCTCCGTGGCGGCACTACCACCATACTTCTCCAACATCTCCTTTTTCATGTTGTTCGAGCGACTGCTAAGTGCCTGAGTCATTTGACTGGCCATCGCATCGGACATCAAACTGCTCGGTGCAATCTGATCGATCACGTTTGGAACCGGCAATTCGCCAACAGGGTTGATCACCGCGGCATCTAGAGCAATCTCCATCACCTCTGCAGTAGGCGTCACCGCCTCTGCCGGCACTGCAACAGGTTCCTCCGTCGTTTCCGACATAGCAGGAGCGGGTGCATCAGAGATATCAAAAGATTGGATTTGCTCAACGGAAGTACCATTGCTCGAAACGGTCAAGATGGCGATCGCTTTTTGCACCGGTTCCAACGTCATCGCCGCCAAGATCATCAGCAAAGCGACATGGACGATCAGACTGATGGCCCAACCCGGAATAGTGGTCCATACCCAGATATTCCGACGAGGCTTCACCTCTTGAACAGCTTCTGCATCAACTACATCGTCACTAGATACTGTAGGAACCGTCGCCATGCTCCAAATCCTATCCGACAAACTCTACCGGTCAAAAAACTAACACAACCACCGTTACCCGCACAGAAGTTCCGCTGCTAGGGAGTTCCGCTGCTAGGGAGTTAAGCTGCTAACGAGTTAAGCTGCTAAAGCTCCGCCGCGAAATGAACCGATTCGCGTCAACTCCTATGGGCAATTTTAGCTATGAAAGTTCATCGACCAATTCGATTGTCCAAAACCTTGATTGCTGTATACGACTTAGAAAAGAAAAACAAAAAGATGATCGAAAAGTCCAAGAGAAGCACCATTTCAGCCCATTCGAAACTCTCGACCGAGCTGGATTTGCACCTATTCCTTCAATAAACCCGCATTCTATCTCAAATGAAACGCGAGATGCAATCACGCCGTGCTCATATTTATCATAACTCTGTCATGAAAAAATAGAAAAAACTTTGGTCAACCTTTTTTATATTGTTTCGACACCCCCGAAACCTCTGCAAAACTGCAGTACTTAAGTGAATTTGGGCTCGACGAGGGGGAAAAAGATTTGTAATCTTTTGCGTTCTTAGTGACCCCGAATTCATGTCAGGTTGAAATCCATGAGCTTGAAATCCATGAGCGACGTGTACGCAATTATCGTAGATGGTGGACGCCAATTCAAAGTGATGGCTGGACAGTTTCTGGACATCGATTTCCGCGAAGGCGCAGAAACAGGCGAAAACCTGCAATTCGGTAACGTGCTCGCCATAGGAGGGGGTGAGGGGGGCTTGAAACTCGGCACCCCAACGGTATCCGGAGCTAAAGTAACCGCGACGGTCGTCGGTCTTCAAAAAGGCGAAAAAGTCTTCATACAAAAGTTCAACCGCCGCAAGAATTATCGCCGCCGAACGGGCCACCGCCAACTCTACACCCGCATCAAGATCGACGCGATTGAAGGCTAGAATCTAGCTTCCGATCGAATGGCACGAGCGTGGAATGAAACAAATGCAACGAAACACTTGCACATTCCTGGCACCCCTTGCGTGCCCCAAGGTGGTCGCATTCAAGAACACACTGCCCAAAGGCGTTTGAAAACAAGGCAAACTCAGCAAATTTTCACAGACACAAAATTTGCTTGACTTAGTCTATGCAAGCAAACGCAGCCCTAGCAAGCAATTGCGGTCCTCAAGACCGAAAGCGGTTACCGCACACCTCAACAGTCCGCAAACCGCTGCAGGGCAGATACAATGCTGAACCGGTTCTCAGCCCGCGGACACTAAAGAGCTGCAACGAGCACATAGAAGCCCTACTGAAGGCACCCCACTGTAGGCGCCATAACGAAGGCGCCATGCTGGCGACAAGCGATTGACTTAGCGTTTGGTCTTCTTTCCCTTCGCCCCACCCTGACGGATTTTGAAGCGAGGGTTACTCTTGCAAATCACATAAAGACGGCCGCGACGCCTCACCACCTGGCAATCCGGGTGACGAAACTTCAAAGCACCGATGGACGAAACTACCTTCATAACTCACCTTCTGACCAACAGTCCGCGGTCTCGTAGACCGCAGCCAACCAAAGCTTATTTGATAATACGGTTTCTAAAAACCGTTTTCAGATGACCGTTTTCTACGCTTCTATCCCAAGTTCCCATCCAATCCCAAGCTTACAGCGGGTGAATGCCGAACTCCAATCTCCGTTTAAATCGTCGATCCAGTAATTCGTCGATCCAGGCCTTGCCTACTCTTGAGGAATTCGGGATTCTAACACGGTCGAAATTTCAGACAATCCCAAACGGCTTTTCGGCCCACAGATTCTCGCCAACGCATTTCTGGAGAAGATACCCTTGAAAGTAGCCTATTTTGACACCTTGAGTGGTATCAGCGGCGACATGTCCCTCTCGGCCCTGATCGATGCGGGTGTTCCTGCGGATTGGATCGAAAAACACCTGAACTCACTCGGAATAGGGCCAGTCGAAGTAAGTATAAAAGAGGCACGAAAGTGTGGATATCGCGCCAAGCACCTGGAGTTGAAGACGCAGCCAGAGACGAAGCATCGCCATCTTCATCACATTAACGCGATGATTGACAATTCAGCGAGTTTGTCGGAGCGAGCCAAAACGACGGCAAAGGCGATTTTTCTTTCTTTGGGGGAGGCGGAAGCCAAGGTGCATGGCACCACGCTGCAGAAGGTCCACTTTCACGAGGTGGGAGCAGCCGATTCGATCTGTGATATCGTGGGCGTTGCCGCTGCGCTCGATTTTTTGGGAATTGAGCGGGTGGAGGCTTCGCCTGTCCCAACGGGTCACGGTCAAATCAAAATTGCGCATGGAATCGTCAATATTCCCGCGCCAGCTACTGCGGAGCTTTTGCTAGGTGTTCCGCTTCGCCACTCGGACATTGAAGCGGAACTCACCACGCCGACCGGAGCGGCGATTCTTAAGACTCTGTGCCAGAAGTTTGGTCCAGTACCTGCGATGACGATCGACGCGATTGGTTACGGTGCTGGCACTCGGGACATTGTTGGACAAGCAAATATTTTGCGTGTGTTGATTGGCAGAATGAGCGATGAGGTCCCCAGCGAGTCGATTCACATTCTCGAAACTCAGGTAGATGACATGACGGGCGAGCAATTAGCATACGCGCTGGAGCGATTGCGCGATGCGGGTGCCGTTGACGTCTTTTGCACTTCGATTTCGATGAAAAAAAATCGGCCGGGGCAACTCATTACGATTCTCGCAGCCCCGGCAGATACCGAGAAATTGCGAGATATTCTCTGGCAGCACACCACTACGCTCGGGGTTCGAGTGCGCAGTGAACCTCGTTATGTGCTGCCGCGCGAGGAACTCATCTTGCAGTCTCCCTGGGGCCCAGTTCGCTGCAAGGTAACTCATCGAAACAGTACCGGCGAGCGTTGCTCACCAGAGTTTGCGGACCTAGCCCGAATTGCCAACGAGCACAATCTTCCTCTGGCAACCATCGAGCGAAAGATGGACGAATTGTTCCGGGCGTTACCGCGGTGAACTGTCGTAAACGGAGAGAATCTTAGAAAAGACACCAGCCCCAAGGGGCGAACTAGATTTCTTTTTCTGTGGATTCTTTGCCCGCATCTACTTTGTCCGCAGGCGATTCTGATGCCTTGGTATCGGATGAGCCTTTCTCGGCTGAGGGTTCGGCAACATTCAACTTCAGTTCTTCTTTTTTCTCTGAGTCGATTGGCGAAGGAAGAATTTGCTCTGGGGCCGTTGGCTTCTTCGCTTCCTGGGCTGCACCGGTAACAGGTGCATTCTCCTCTTTCGGTTGGATGTCAATTTTTTCTGGTGCTGGATCCGCCACCGTTTCCTTGGCCGCTGGTTTGGCGACTTGCGTATCGCCGCCACTCAGCGGCATATAACCCTGAGATAGAGCAGCGCTATAGGGATCGAACCAAGTCATTGGCGTTGCAGTCACCACAGGCCGCAGTACTTGCCGAACTTCTTTTTGCGCGACCCAGCGAGGTGTTTGCTTGGAAACCTTCACCTTATTAACAACGCGTTCGGTCGTGTAAACCTGCACAGGAACTTCCCGAACCACCTTTTCGTATTTGACCGAAGTTTTCTGCACGGTGTAGGGGCGGACCATTTTTTGCTCCACCCACTCCGTTTTGGTAACAGGAACTTTTCGCGTTGCGACTCTCGTCACCGGCCTTTGGACCGTATAGGGGACAGATCTTTTTTCGACCACCGCCTCCATGCGGTTCACTTGCACTGGAACCTGCTGAGCGACCACTTCATTTTGCATACGCGTGACTTGAACGGGCACTTGCTGAGTGACCACTTCGTTCTGCATGCGTGTGACTTGAACGGGGACTTGCTGCGTGACCACTTCGCTCTGCATGCGCGTCACCGGAACGGCAACTTGCTGCTGCGCAACTTGAGGCATCAGCGTCGTCTGCGGAACGGCGACTTGTTGGAAGTTCGGTTGGTAAGCCCACTGGGTTTGCACCATAGGTTGGCTTTGATAGGGGACCCAACCCAGGCCACCCAGACCATAATACGTCTGGGCATTCATCGCGGTGGTCCGAGTTCCAGCGGGGATCCACCGCAAGCGATAGGTTGTATCACCGGGCGTTATCGTTTGCTGAGGAACGTATCCTCCCTGATCGACGACCGCGTTTTGATAGGTGGTGACTGGTTGGTAGGTAACGTAGTTTTGAGTTTGATACTGAGTTTCGGTGACAGGTCGCTGCACAGTGTACTGCTGAGGCTGCATGACCGTTTCAGTAACAGGCTTCTGCACAACGTGCTGCTGGGTTTGATATTGTGTTTCTACAACTGGCCGTTGCACAACGACCTGCTGGGTTTGATATTCGGTCGTCGTTACGGGTCGATAGGTCGTGTAGGATTCCTCGCGGGACGCAGTCTCGGTGACCATAACCGTTTCTTGAAACTGCTGTTCTTCTTCGATCGTTCGAGTCACTGGACGGAGAACCGTGATGGTCTCTTGTTGTTCGCTGGTTTCTACAACGGGCCTAGCTACTGTTACTTCGTGCTTTTCATAGCGTGTCGACCACACGGGGCGATAGGATACCACATCCTGCTCTTCGATCGTGGTCTCATATTCCAAGCGATAGGTGGTAACTTCTTCCGGCACCCAGATCATTTGTCGATCGGTCCGATAGGTCGGGGGGCAATTCTGTGCCAGCAGCAACGCTTCACTTCCTGACAGAACGCATCCAAAGACCCCGATGGAAAGGCATCGCCGCAAGACAACTCTTGTTAGCCCAAGCATGTTCACAACCTTGCCGCTTTATAGCGCATTCGAACGAAGAACTAGAAAAGTCGCATTTCTCAGAATTTTTCCAAATCGGCTCAAGATTTGAAAAGAACTTCTGCTCTTGCATTGTGGGCTATGAACGAACTTCTTTCAAACGAAAATATTCCCCTTCGACTGTGGTTGACTCAGCAACTCTTGAATAATTCTTCACTTGCGACGAAAAAAAAATTTTTGGCTGCCCGCGACTGGACACCTTTTCCATAAACTATTGCCAGTAAATAACTTACGCAAACAGGAAAACCTTCCCAAACCCACCAAATACCCCAAGCCCCATAGCAAGCGTCTTCCCGCGTATCACTCCGAATCGGCAAAACCTGTTTCTGTGAAAAAAGGGACTAGCGATTACAATCAAGTGGGTTGTAACGATGGTAGGATTCTCTCCTTTGGGTCATTGCGAGCTATCCGCTGCAGGAAGTTTTCCCCACCAACTCCCGTACCAAGAAAAATTCCGAACTACGAGCCCGATTGAGTTCTGCATGAAATTTCTCCCGCTCACGCTCTCTTCCATCGAGTCGAATCTGGCTTTGGATGAAGCGCTGCTTGAAGAAGCAGAATCTGGTCTACTCCAGGACGAAGTGCTGAGACTATGGGAGTCGCCGATAGCGGCCGTAATCATGGGCCGATCCTCGAAGTTGGAGATCGAAGTCAACAGACAAGCATGCGAGGCGGAGAAGATACCCGTTTTGCGTCGATGCAGCGGCGGTACTGCTGTGGTTTTGGGACCGGGCTGTTTGGTCTACTCTTGCTTATTGTCGTTGCAAACTCGTCCGCATCTCCAAAACATCACCCTGGCGCACCAAGAGGTGATGCAGCGACTGCGCCGCGGCTTGGATTCGATTCCCGAATTGGCGGGTCGAGTCGGTTGGCAAGGGACCTGCGATTTGGTACTGGACAATAGAAAGTTTTCTGGCAATGCGTTGCGATGCAAGCGACAATGGATTCTGTACCACGGGACGTTGCTCTATGCGTATCCTTTAGACAACATCGATCGATGGCTGGGTTATCCTCCGCGCGAACCCGACTATCGACAGAAACGACTTCATCGGGATTTTTTGGTCAATCTCAATGTCGATCGGCAATCCTTGGCGGAGGCGATTCAATCGGCCTGGAATGCTGAGCAAACTCTCGAGAGTTGGCCTAGAGATAAAACAAATCAATTGGTGCTGTGTCGTTATTCGCAGCCTCAATGGCATCGTGGCAGTGAGGGCTAGTGGGACTTAGCCTGATCGGTTTCACCCCAAAAAGCTCGATCTATCCCGCGTGTTGGCCAGCTTGGGATACGAGACTGCAAGCGGAACCTGTAACTTGACTTAGGGTGTCGCGAGCATTGCTGATCGATGTGATGGCTTCAAAAAAATCTGGAGTACTTGGAAATGATTCTTCCTCTATTTTTGGTGAGTATGCTGACAGTGAGTGCGGACCCCATCCTCCAATACACAATCCGGTTCAATGAAGCTCCTGGCCACATCATCGATATAGAGATGTTGGTTCCGACGGAAGGGAAGGGGGAAGTTGAATTGATGATGCCAACGTGGACGCCAGGCAGCTATCTCGTTCGCGAATATGCCCGCAATATCGAGGAGATCCATGCCTTTCAGGTTTCCGATGGGACATCGCTCCCTTTGCGCAAAACGGAAAAAAATCGCTGGGTGATTCAAACCGCAGCACAGCCGCACATTCTTGTGCGATACCGACTGTATTGTCGCGAATTGAGCGTTCGAACGAATTGGGTAGAGAAAGACTGGGCCTTTCTAACCGGAGCCAATACATTTCTGACAGTTCCCTCGCTGCAAGCTTACCCTCATCGCGTTAGGCTGCAGTTACCTCATGAATGGTCGGAGGTCGCCACATCGCTAAAGACTGTTGCCGATCAAGACGCATACACCATCGAAGCTGCTAATTTCGATGAATTGGTTGATAGTCCCATTCTCATGGGAGCTCTCCGCCTGGAGTCTGCGGAGATTGGCGGGAAGGTTCATCGTTTAGCGACTGCTGCCGACGATCAGCAGTGGGATACGCGCCGGGCGATGCAGGACGCTGCCAAGATTATCGAACTGCAACAGAAATTCTGGGGAGTGACTCCCTACGAAAGCTATATTTTTCTGAATATTGCGGCCGAAGCGGGTGGTGGGCTGGAGCATGACAACAGCAGCGTATTGATGACGGGTCGATGGCAGCAGAAAAAGAGGGAAGGCTACTTGGGATGGTTGAGTTTAGTCAGTCATGAATTCTTTCACACTTGGAACGTGCGACGATTGCGACCAGCCGCATTAAAGAAATACGACTACGAAAGAGAGCAGCTTTTCGATGAACTTTGGATCGCTGAAGGCATCACAAGTTACTATGACGATTTGTTGGTAGCCCGCAGCGGCCTGATGACCAAAGACGAATATCTTGAGCGTCTCTCAAAAACGATTGCGGGTTTGCAAGGAACCGCGGGTCGGAAGGTTCAGAATCTTGCCGACTCATCTCGCGATGCGTGGATCAAACTTTATCGTCCCGATGAGAATGCGAGCAATGCGAGGATTTCGTATTATGTCAAAGGTGCAGTCGTAGCCGCGCTGCTCGATGCCCAGATTCGGCTGAAGACCGGTGGTCAACGCTCGCTGGACGATGTCATGCGAAGATTATGGCAGGATCATCTCGAGACTGGATACACGGAAGCCGACTTTCATAAAATCATTGAGTCGGTCGCAGGAGTTGAAGTTGTTTCCTGGCTTGTTCGGCTCATACATTCCACGGAAGAACTCGATTACGCACCTCTATTGACGACCTACGGCCTGCAATTCAAGCCGACCAAAATACCGGCTCCTGAAGATGTACAGCAAGTCTTTTTGGGCGCCGATGCTGCGCTGGTCGAGGGTAGGCTAACGGTAAAACGCATTCAGCGAGATAGCCCCGCGTATCGGGCCGGTCTGAATGTCGATGATGAGTGGATCGCCCTGAATGACTTCCGCGTCGGCAACGACTGGAATGATCGCTTGATGCTCTACCAACCAGGCGATGAAGTGCAATTGCTGATTTCCCGTCGCAATAAACTGATGCGCCTGCCTGTTCGTTTATCAGCTAAGCCTTCCGCGAATTGGAAACTCGAAACAGCTCCGACGCCGACACCTGAGCAAAAAACACAATTGGCCCAATGGCTGCATTTAGAGACCGATCCAAAGAATGAAGCGGTAAAGCAACTCAACTCGGATCAGACGGACAAATGAGTTTGGCTCTGGCGCAAAACTTATCCACCGGTTTGTAATTTTTTTACGGCGGCTAGCGCGGAATCTAACCTGAAGCGATTTTCGTAGAGCGCTCGACCGATGATGCAACCTGATACCCCCGCCTTCGCCAACCTGAGCACGTCCTCCAATTCGGCCACACCGCCTGAGGCGACCACCGGGATTTGGACCGATTGCCGAAGTTCCTGAATCGAATCGTAATTCGGACCGGAGAGCATACCGTCGCGGGCGATATCGGTATACACGATCGCTGCGATGTTCGCGGTTCGATGTTCGAGAGCTTGGGCAAGTTCGACTGCCGGTGTAGTCGAAGTCGACAGCCAACCTTCCGTGGCAACCATCCCATTGCGGGCGTCGATACCCAAAACGAGTCGTTTCGGATAGCTCTCACACATTTCCACAAACCAATCTTGGTTCTTTAGCGCTGCTGTGCCGAGAACCAATCGCGCTAAGCCGAGGTCCAGCAAACGGCGAATGGTCGCTTCGTCTCGGACTCCTCCACCCAACTGCACCGGAATGTTCATCGCTCCGGCAATTCGGCGAATGACGTCTTCATTGACCAAGTTACCCGACTTGGCACCATCCAGATCCACCAGATGAAGATATTCGGCCCCTTGCTCTTTCCATTTCATCGCGATGGCGACAGGATCTTCACCGAAAACGGTTTCTCGCTGGTAATCGCCCTGTTGCGAGCGTACGCATTTTCCACCAAGCAAGTCAATCGCAGGCCATAATTCCATGATTCCGCTCCAGTTGTCCGTCGAGTCAGGCGTGACTATCTCCGAAGTCTAAAACATATCGCGCAGCGGAATTCTTCCCAGCCCTTTCGGCCCTGCTTTGGCGAATACTATTCCTGATTGATCTGGTCGATCAATTGCCTCAAACGTCCCATATGAACTCGCTCAAAGTGAAAAACCAACCTGGTTAATTCGGCCAATTCGGGCTCACCTTCCTCCTCGGGAAGCGCGGAGCATTGCTCCATTTGACCAGAAACAATGATGTCGGAAAACTCGCGGTTCAATCGCTCCAAAGTCGCCATCGATAGCGAACGCTGCAGCCGCAGCACCAACAACTCGCGGACATAACGCATACTGTGATAGTTGGCGTAGAAATTCAGCACACAATGCACAGCGTCTTCGATTCGATCGGTCACGTGATAAAGACTTAAATCCTCTGGACTGATCCATTGATTGGAAAGGAGGTCGCCGATCACGAAGTCGTGAAAAGTTTTCCAAAACGTTCCGCCAGGTTGATCGAGCAAAACCAACGGGAGCATCTGCTGCTTGCCAGTTTGTAGCAACGTCAAAACCTCTAAAGTTTCATCAAGAGTTCCAAATCCCCCCGGTAAACAGCAGACCGCGCTGCATTCTTTCACGAACATCAACTTGCGAGTAAAGAAGTATCTCAGAGTTACCAGTTTGGGATCACCATCGATAAATGGATTGGCGCTCTGCTCGAAGGGAAGTTTGATATTCAAACCCATGGAAAGTTCGCGGCCCGCACCGCGATGCCCCGCTTCCATGATCCCGCCTCCAGCCCCAGTGATCAACATCCAGCCATGCGCTGCCATCTGCCGACTGAATTCCACAGCTTGTACATAAGCGGGGGCATCTGGCTTGGTTCTGGCTGAACCAAAAACCGTTATCTTTCTTCTTCGCCGGTATGGACTAAATACTTTCAACGCATACCGCAATTCCCGCAGCGTGCGGCTCAGTATTTTCAGATCGCCCACCGAAGTTCCATCATTTCTCAATCGATCGATGGTCTGATCCATCATCGCCAACAGTTCGTCTTGTTGGTCGCGTTCTGGGGAATCATCAGCGGGAATCGGACGCGCCAGTTCGTTCTCACCCAGCGACTCCGGAGGTTGAAACGGGGAGAATACCCTCCCCCCGTGCTCAGGTAAACCCGACCCTGTGATGGGAACGCGGTCCGCGCCTCTCGCAGCCGAACTTGGCTCATCACGGATACCCGTTTCCGATTTAACTTTCGAGCCTTCGCTCGGTGTTTCGCCGTTGGTCTTCCCATCACTTTGAGCCATCGATTTGCCCTTCGCTGTAAAACTGCTCGAAAGAACCTAACGCCTCAAGTTGGGCTGCAGCCTTCGATTTGCAAGCCCGATGCGAGTCATCTCTTCAGAAGTTTTCGAATGGAATAAACCTGCCAGCCCTTAAACCACCAATTCAAACGACCCTCAAACAAAATGCTTCAAATTGGCGACACCTAAAAAAGCAGCCTCTAAAGGTTAATCAGGCCGCTCGTTTGCGAACCAGCCGCTGGTAGACCAACAACACTTCGTAAAAATCGCGAGATAGGATCAAAGTGTCGTCCTCGAAATCTCGTATCCAAACCCGGTTGCTCTCAACAGCATCTTGGACCAAGCGAATAAAATCGCCAGCCGCAATCCTAACGGGATCCGCCATTCCCTGTAAAATCAATGCGTCATGATTGGAACTCGAACCCTCCGGCGTAGAAGCTTCATCATTGGCCTCTGAACTGTAGATGACATCCGGACTGTAGATTCGCAATTTCGGCTGTGACATGGGCCATCCTTGGCTTGTGAAAATACGCAAACATCCCTGATTGGGATACCAATCGACTCTCTGAACTAACATCTTCCGATAGGACAAAATCCTTGCGACTCGAGCAGACTCATACTCGGGCTTTTTTCCGATCGATTTACTGCTTACGGTGAGATTCTTACGGTGAGATTAAGGTACGCTTCGCTTCTTTACCATGCTTTGCGAGCGCACTTCGAGCCCGGCTGTCAAGCTGTATCGGTTAAGCGAAGACTGCGACTTAAGAATTTTGGGGGATTTACATCTTTTTTTGGTGGTTTGATTACTGAACATTATTTGCTTGCAAAACCCCTAAACGCTTGACAATCGATTGCCACTGCCTTAGATTCCCGGCGTCCAGCAGGCTTTTCCGACTTTCCGACGCATGCTTTTTTTTGAGCGTTATGAGGCCATCATGCTTTTAACGCTGAGGTTCTAGTAAGATCGTGACCATGATCGATCTGTCATCTATCGCGACTGAGTTACAACTACCACCAGAGCAACTGCGTGTTGCAGTTGAGTTATTGTCTCAAGGGTATCAGCCCCCATTTATCAGCAGCTTTAGAGCTGATGAGACGGGTGGTTTACCTGAAAAGGTGCTCTGGCGTCTCAAGGGGATTTTGGAGCGGCAATCCGCACTAGGCGAAGCGCAGAAAAAGGGGCTGGAAGAGATCAACCAGTCTCCCTACAAGATCGCCGGCATGGAGAAGGCGGTTCAAGAGGCGCAAACGGCCCGTGAGATCGATCGGTTGCTCAGACCACTGCATTCCAAGAAAAATTCTTTTACCTTCGCCGAACGTCATCCACAAGCAGCAAAAGTACTGGATGCGTTGCAAGCCAACGAAGCCCCGACTGCGGAGCATTTGCCGAATTGGGTCGCGTCAAAGTTCGGAATTGAAGCCAATCAGGTTGAGGCCGTGTTGGGTCAAGTCCGGCATTTGATCGTTCTGAAATTGAGCGAAAACCCGGCCCTGCTAACGAAACTTCGCCGTCTGATTTCCAGAAAGGGAGTTCTGGTTGCCGAGTTGGTCAAAGAAGAAGGAGGTACGACGGCGAAAGTCGCCCCAGACTCTTCCAATTCCACATCCGCCGCCTCAATCGCAGCGGCCGTTGCAGCCGAGCAGCATGACGAACACAAGTTGCCTGATCTATCGCTTGCGAGCGAGGACTTGGCCGAAGATTTGTTGTCGCCAGCGGACGAAGAACTGGAGAGCGAAGGGAATTCTGAAGGGGTAGCTGCGGCCGAAGATGTGCTCAATTCTGAATCAGAATTGACCGAAACGAACAAGTCAGAAAGTGCCAGCCCAGAAAGTGCCAGCCCAGAAAGCAGCAGCCCAGAAAGCAGCAGCCCAGAAAGTACCGCGTTCGCAATCGCTGGATCTGCTGTCGCTGGGCAGGAAGCATCCACTTCAGAATCTGCTACGGCACATCCCGCGAGCGCTGTTGCCCCTCAGCATGGTAAGGGGAAAAAAGCGAAAGTCGAAGTTCGTCTCACTCCCCGGCAGCGTCGGCGGCGTTGGTTGCAATCGATGTTGCAACCGTACGATGGACTGAAAAAGCCATTGAACAAGCTTTCGAGCTACCAAGTTGTGATGCTCGCACGGGGACAGAGAACCCAGTTGATCAAGACCTCGCTTGAATACGATCGAGTGGGGTTGGTGTTGTTGGCGACAGAATCATTGGTTCCACCTCAGCATCCATTGACGGCTTGGATGGATGAAGTAGCCAGTGAGGCGTTGGGGCGAGTGGTGTTGCCGCGTATTGAACAAGATGTTTTCGCCGAATTGGAAGATCAGGCGCACGAGAGGTTGTTGCTGCAGGCTGGTGAGCATTTTTCATCTTTTGTGACACAGCGTCCCTTGCGCGGACACACGATTTTGTGCATTGATGCGGTAGGTCCGAAATTGGCTCCGGTTGCCATCATCTGCCCGAGGGGTCAGGTAGTAGCCATTGAGGAAATCTCCTGTCAGGGGGGTAAAGCAGAGGCTAAAGCGGCGGTGGTCACCAAAATTGGTGAATTGGTTCATAAGCACCGAGTGAGCTTAATCGTTCTTTCTAACGGTCCCGCTCGCCGTTCCTTGATGCCTGTGCTCGCAGAATTGCTTGATCAAAGCACTCCAGGTTCGGTTCGCTTCAGCCTGATCGATCGCACAGGAGCCGATGCATATGCTACCACGCGCGTTGCTTCGGACGAATTGGGGCGATTTAGTCGAAGGCACCGCAGCGCCGTTTGGTTGGCGCGACGCACTCAAGATTCGCGCCGAGAAATCCTGAAAATTGACGTCGCTCGATTGCGGCTTGGTAGCTACCAGGGAGAACTTTCGACGGATCGATTGAGATCCACCCTAAACGAAGTGGTCTCGGCCACGATGGCCTCCGACGGGGTCGATGTGCTGTTTGCATCGGAAGCCGAATTGCAGCGTATTCCTGGCGTCACAGCGGATGCGGCAGCTGCGATTGTGCGGCTCCGAAACCAAGGGAATCTTTCAAGTCGGAGTCAATTGCTGGAAGCCTTAGCGAGTCATGGGTCCGCACAGCAGAGCCGACAAGCGATTGGCTTTTTGAGACTGTTTAACAGTACCAATTCACTGGATGGAACGACCATTCATCCGGACGATTATCATTTGGCAACTCGCTTGGCGACGGCACTTGGTTTATCGCTACCAGCAGCACATCCTGAAGGTTGGACTGCTCCAGCACTCCCTTCTGTGGCTGCGGAGAAAGCGATTGTCGGTAGTGAAACGGGGTCCGATAACCCCATCACCGACAGTCCAGCCACCGTCAGCCCAGTCACAGACAGTCCAGTCACAGACAGTCCAGTCACAGACAGTCCAGTCACAGACAGTCCAGTCACAGACAGCAGTCCATCGGCGGCTGAAATCTCCGTTGTGGATTCGGCTGCGGCGGGTCCCGCTGCCGAGACTGGAGCAGATTCGCAAAGTCCAGATCTCGCTGGCAGTGGCGATACCTCGAACGCTGAAAACCAGGACTCTCCAGTGCAAACCGCTGCATCGGAATCGGGCAGCAGCGTTGAGAGTGCGGTAGCGCTGCCGGCTTGCGTTCCGGAAACCGAAGCGACCGCTGCTCCGGCGATCAACAACTTGGACGTGGAAAAGTATGCCAAGAGCTGGCAGGTTGGGCGAGAGAAGTTAAAGCGAATCTCGCGAATTCTCCAGTATCCCTTCGAAGATCGTCGCCTGACACAGCCGTTGATTCCCTTGTGGACCAAGGTTCCCAAGATGGAGGATTTGCAACCCGGCATGTCGCTGTGGGGAGTCATTGTTGGCTTGGCAGATTTCGGCGCGTTCGCCGATTTGGGCATCGATTGCCAGGGCCTGATTCACGTATCGCGACTTGCCCCAGGTTATGTCGAGGATCCTCACCAATTCGTGCAGATTGGGGATTTAATTCGAGTATGGGTTGTGTCGATTGATCGAGACAAGAAACGGATCAGTCTTTCAGCCATCGCCCCAGGAACCGAGGTCCCCCAGCAGCGGCCCTCGCGTGGTCCGGTGAATGACGACCGGGCCCAAGCAGCAGGTCGGGGTGGCAACACGCGAGCACCGCGGGGAGACGCCCCAGCAGGTGATTCGCGAGGGCCTCGACGTGCGGAAGGTGGAAGCAGAGACGGGGGCCAACGATTCTCTGGACCGAGAGAAGGTGGCAATCGCGATGGAGGAAATCGGGGTGGCCCACCGCGAAGCGGAGGTCCAGGTCGAAGCGGAGGTCCAGGTCGAAGCGACAATTATCGAGGTAATGGGGGAAGAGGTCGCGGAGCGGATCGATCCAATCGAGCCGACGATCAGTCGGCCGCAGATCGTCAGCCAACGCAATCGATTTCCAAACCCAAGGTGGATCGCCCATCCAAGCCAGCGGCCAAGTTGACCGAAGCGATGCAAAAGGGACGTGAGCCTCTCCGATCATTCTCGGATCTAATGCAATTTTATCAAACGCAAAAGGACCCAACCCCACCTCCTTCCGTGACCGCGACCGAAACCAGCGACCCATCGGTCGAAACCCAACCTAATTCTGCAGAATAACTTTCCCAGCAATGGTGACATCGGTTCCAAGTTAAGCCAATGAGTGATTTTGAAGATCGATTGAAGAACGCTTTGCATCGAGGACAACAGCGTTCTGAAGATAAGAAGCAGGCTGAGGCTGCGAAGCAAGCTTCCGAAGACGAATTGAAAAATTTGCATTCGAAGTTTCGTCTTATAGTTTCCGATCACATTGAACGCGTGGTCGCAAAACTCGCGGATCACTTACCAGGCTTTCGGTACGAAAGCGTTTTCGGAACGAACGGTTGGGGAGCGGCTTGCTGGAGCGATGAACTTCGTTTGAAGGGAGGGACCAAAACCACCCGCTACAGTCGCTTAGAAATAACGGTCAAACCGGTGACGAGTTACTTTATCTTGGAATTGAGGTGCCGAGGCACTATCAACAATCGTGAATTCCTGAGCCGCACTTATTTTGAACCGGTAACAGAAGTCAATGTCGAACAGTTCAAGCAATTGATTGATACTTGGACGTTACAATTCGCCGAGTACTATGCTGCGAACAATGAGTAAAGCGGTGGAGCCAAAAAAAAGACCAGCTATTCAGCGAAGCCGCCGAATAACTGGTCCGGAGTTGCCATAAAGGCAGTTCCAGTGTGGGCTTAGGATTGCTGGGCCTTAAAAGCACCAGCCAAAGTGGTTGGCGGACAAGGGAGTTTGAGCAGCGGAGCAAACTCGGTGAATTGCTTGTCTGTCTGTTCAAGCAATTCGATAATTTTTGGGGACGCTCCCGGAGCTAGCGCGTTTAGGCCATCGACAAATGCATTCAGTTCATGCCACCCTTCATCTTTGCAAGCTGGCAACAAAGCGGCCAGTGCAACGCATGAGGCGTCGAGTTTAGGCGGGTCACAGGACAAAAGTTCTTCAAGGCTTGGATGGCGTTCGATTAGGACGGCGAACTCTTCTGGAAGATGCCAGGTTCGAACCAAAGCAGCTGCAGCCTCAGCATGATCCCATCCGAACAATTCACGTTCTAGGCAAGATAGCCTTAACTTCTCGGTGGCTCGCTTCTGGATAAGCATCTCGTACTGCTCAGGCAAACTCTTGAGCAACATGGGGATCGCAATGTCTTGCAAAAGTGCGGCAGCGAATAAATCTTCTGCATTGTGAAGTTTAAGATGTTTGCCCAGAAGTCGGGCAAACACGGCTCGGCGTAACGAATCTTGCCAGAGATTTTTGAGATCGAAGGGACCAAACTTAGGGTTGGGCACCACGCTGAACACGGCATTCCACAACGCGAAATTTTTTACCGTACGCACCCCGACGAGCGTGATCGCTTGCTGAACGCAGGAGATCTCTCGCGAGAAACCGAAGTACGAAGAGTTGACAAACCGCAGCACTTGGCTCATCAGACCCGGATCGGCTTCGATGGGTTTAGCATAATCCGCAGGACCGTTAGCCGGATCCTTGGAAAGCTCCAGCAATTTGATAGCGCTCTGTGGCAACGCCGGCAGTTGGGCGCTTGCCAAAATCTCCTCAAGATCACGAATGTCTCTAACCAGCGACATGCCAAGAAACTCCACTTCTAAAACTTTACTCTCAGGCAACAATCACTTCAGTGCTTCATGAAGCGTTCGTCGCCATATGCCTTCAACAACTCCACTATAAGCTAGTACACAGCGAAGGAGAGGCAAATGAAGTGGGGAGAATTGCTGGAAAAATCGCCCGCTCTTAACCCAAAGAGGGAAAAAAGGGCCAGCGAGCGATTTGAGCTTGCTCGCGATATCCTCGATCGCTGGCGGTTGGTAAGGTTTGTACCGAATTTGAGGCTGTCGATCAGGCAAAACGTTCTTGCAAGGAAAGCACGGTGAGTTCTTCGCGCCGCAGCGCTTCCATCGCTCGAATCGCCGCACCGGCAGCGGCGATGGTTGTAATACAAGGAACTCCATGCTGTACGGCCGCTGCGCGAATTCTTCCCTCGTCGGTTCTCGCACCTTTGCCACTTGGAGTATTGATGATTAACTGAACCTCGCCATTTTTGAGGTAATCGATCAGGTTAGGATGCCCTTCCGCGAGTTTCTTTACCCTTTCGACGGGGACACCGAAGCGTTCAATTTCAGCCGCAGTACCCGAGGTTGCCAGAATCTTATAACCTAATTGATTTAGGGCCTTCGCCATTTCCTCTACGCCGGCTCTTTGGCGACTTGCCAGACTAATAAAGACATTTCCCTCCATCGGCAGAACAACACCCGCCGCGAGTTGGCTTTTTGCGAAGGCGATCGAAAATCGTTCGCTTACTCCCATGACTTCACCCGTGCTGCGCATTTCGGGCCCCAGCACGATATCCACACCCGCGAATTTACGGAACGGGAACACGCTCTCTTTGATGGAGACGTGCCGTGGGATCGGCTCATTTTCGATTCCCAATTCGGCAAGTGTCATACCCGCCATGACTTTCGCTGCCAACTTGGCGACCGGCACGCCGGTCGCTTTGGCAACGAACGGGACGGTACGACTTGCCCGAGGGTTGACTTCCAGAACATACACGTTCATTCGGCCATCCTCAAATTTCACCGCAAACTGCACATTCATTAACCCGATAACCCGCAGTCGTTTGGCCATAGCGATTGTGGCACTGCGAATATCTTGCAAAACATCTTGCGTTAGGCTGAAGGGTGGAATGCAGCAGGCCGAATCGCCCGAGTGGACTCCAGCCTCTTCAATGTGCTCCATAATACCCATGATGACGACATTTTCGCCATCGGATAATGCGTCGACATCGACCTCAGTCGCATCTTCCAAAAAACGGTCAATCAAAACGGGTTGACCTTGGGCGACCACAAAGGCTTCGGCCACAAATCTCTCGAATTGGCTATGGTCGTAACAGATCTCCATAGCTCGTCCCCCAAGCACAAAACTGGGACGCACCAAAGCGGGAAAACCGACTTTCTGAGCTTGCTTGCGAGCCTGGTCCATTGTGCGAGCAATCGCGTTGGCGGGTTGCTTTAAATTCAATTCGATTAGCAATTGTTGAAATTTTTCGCGATCCTCCGCTGCTTCTATTGTGTCGACCGAGGTTCCGATGATGGGAACTCCCGCGCTGTGCAGAGCTCGAGCCAAATTCAGCGGCGTCTGTCCTCCGAATTGGACAATGACACCATCTGGCTCGATTTGATCGAAAATATTTAAAACGTCTTCCGTCGTTAGCGGTTCAAAAAATAGCAGATCACTGGTGTCGTAGTCCGTGCTAACTGTTTCAGGATTGCTGTTCACCATTACGGACTGGATTCCCATCTCGCGCAGCGCAAAGCTGGCATGACAGCAGCAATAATCAAACTCGATACCCTGTCCGATGCGGTTTGGGCCCCCGCCCAAAATCATGACCCGCTTCTTATCAGCCGGTTTTGCTGGTGTTTCGTCCTCATTTTCATAGGTGCTGTAGTAGTACGGTGTATAGGCCTCGAATTCCGCAGCACAAGTATCGACAGATTTGAACGTCGCTTTGACATTTAATTCTTTGCGGCGTTGTCGAACCTCCATTTCGTCACTGCCAAGCAATTTGGCCAACTGTCGATCGGAGAACCCACTCCGTTTTGCTTTCAGCAACAGATTTTTGGAGATCGCCTCCAAGCTATGAACGCCGCGCAGTTCATCTTCGATCTCCACCAATTGCTTCAATTGATCGAGGAACCAAGGATCTATAAAGGTGATCTGGTGAATCTCGGAAAGCGACATTCCGCTTTTGATGGCGTAACGGAGATAAAAGACACGCTCCGCATTGGGTACAGCCAATTTGCTGCGAATTGTTTCGTCATCCGGTTGTCGATCTGTACCCCATAAATCCTTGCCATCACATCCGAAGCCGAAAGCGCCAACCTCCAGGCCACGCAGCGCCTTCTGAAAAGATTCTTTGAAAGTTCGCCCGATCGCCATCGTCTCCCCCACGCTCTTCATCTGCGTTGTCAGCGTCGGGTCCGCTTCGGGAAATTTCTCGAAAGCAAATCTTGGTATCTTGGTGACGACATAATCAATGGTCGGTTCGAAGCAAGCTTTTGTTTTACGGGTGATATCGTTAGGCAATTCCCACAACCGATAGCCGACAGCCAATTTGGCTGCAATCTTCGCAATGGGAAAACCGGTGGCTTTGCTCGCCAACGCACTCGAACGGCTCACACGAGGATTCATTTCGATCACGATCATACGACCGTCGCGCGGATTGATGGCGAACTGAATGTTCGAACCACCGGTCTCAACGCCGATCTCGCGAATGACACGCAAGCTCGCGTCGCGCATCATCTGGTATTCCTTATCGCTGAGCGTCTGTGCGGGAGCAACGGTGATCGAATCACCCGTATGAACTCCCATCGGATCGAAGTTTTCGATCGAGCAAATGATGACAACGTTATCATCTAAGTCGCGCATCACCTCCATCTCGTACTCTTTCCATCCGATGATCGATTCCTCGAGCAACACTTCATGGATTGGCGACTGGGTCAAGCCATTGAGCACTAAGGCATCAAATTCGTCGCGGTTGTAGGCGATGGCCGATCCGCTCCCGCCCAACGTAAAACTTGGCCGGACCACGGCGGGCAAACCAATTTGGGTTAAAACTTGTCGAGCCTGTTCGATCGAGCGAACTACGGTACCCTTGCAGACTGACAGCCCAATTTTTTCCATGGCCTGTTTGAACAAATCACGGTCTTCGGCTTTGTTGATCACATCCGGCTTGGCACCGATCATTTCAACGCCATATTGCTGCAGTACGCCGTTGCGATGCAAATCCATGGCCACGTTCAAACCTGTTTGACCGCCAAGGGTCGGAAGCAGCGCGCATGGTCGCTCGCGTTCAATTACCTTGGCCACGACTTCCCAAGTCAGGGGCTCTATGTAGGTTCGATCGGCTAACGCGGGATCCGTCATGATGGTCGCCGGATTACTGTTGACCAAAACGACTTCGTATCCCTCCTCTCGCAATGCTTTGCAAGCCTGAGTCCCCGAGTAGTCAAACTCGCAAGCTTGGCCGATCACAATGGGTCCTGAACCGATCAACAATATCTTCCGCAAATCGTCGCGTCGTGGCACTTTTTCCCTCACAGGGTCCATGCGTTAAGGTTGGTTCACTCGACTATTTATCCTGCGCAGAGAGACAACAGTTCGGGTCGTTCTGAGATCGCGTTTTCGTCGATCCCGTAGCGCGTTTTCGCCCCCGTCGCTTCTTCCAGCGAGTCGCCAGGTGTAAAACGCCCCAAAAACCCCTCTTTTGAGGAAAATAATCGGGCTATAAAAATAAAATTTCCAGAAGCTAACATGAACAGGAGGAGTTAGGCAAGGGGCAAGCCCATCGTTCCGAACTGAATGCGACAATGGTGGAAAAGATGTCGAAAATTTAAAGTGCTCTCAGGTATTGGATTGCCATTTCGATTTCTTCTTTTGCCCCCGCGGGGGAGTGCCGTTGGATGACGTAAGCTCCTCGATATTGTCGTTCTGCCAATGTCGCGACAATCTCAGGAAATTCAGCCGACCCGCGTCCCAGCGGAACTTCATACCCTCTTCCACGCGCTCGGTCCTGTACACCATCTTGAGCGTGTACGAGATAAATATGATCAGCCGCGCTGGCGAGTTGATCGCGAAATTCGTGGCCATTGATCAGTAGATTGCCCGGATTCAAGGCAATGCCCACAGTCCCTTCCCCGCTGGCTTGGATCAACTGATGGAGGTCGGCGATCGGTTCGCTTCCCGTTTCAGCCGACAGCAGAACGCCAATTTTTTGTCCATAATTGCCTAAGTCTCGGAGCACATCCTGCATGATCTGCCATTTCGGATCCTCTTTCTCCGCCGGTACCTTGCCAATGGAATTGACAACAAACCCTGCGCCGAGAGAGTAAGCGAGTTGCATGGCCCGTTTGGTCGCGTCGACACGTCTTTCCAAGTCCTCTGTTTCGCCATATCCGCGTCGAGTTACAAACCTCAATGCTACAACCCGCAAATTCAGATCATTGCACATTTTCCGAATCTGCCTCGCAGCGGTATCGGAAAGATCGTTAAAAGAAATATCAGTTCTTGCATCAATCTCTACAACTTCGACCCCCAACTCCGCTGCAATGTGCAAACCTTGCTTGAGCGGTAAATTTAGATTAGCTGGTTGAATTCCAATTGTCAGTTGTGCCACGATGAGTTCCCCTTTCCAGAGACTCTATCCTCCACAACATAGTCAGGTTGAAGGAGGGAGATTTTTTCCTGCCGCAACAATTGCGACAATAGCTTTCTATTTCACTGTGGCTATTGTAGTGGGGACAGCGAGTCGGTCTATCGGTGAGGACCCTCCCGCGACAACATCACAAGACACAGCATCCCCACAAGACACAGCAGCCGCCCTGGACGAGGCACCGCTGCAAGAGACTTCTGCCGAGCGGGATAACGCGGCGCTACGGCCCCCCCTAAACTCTCCTGGTGCCTCAGACGCGCCTGGTGCCTCAGACGCGCCTGGCGCCTCAGACGCGCCTGGTGCCTCAGACGCGCCTGGTGCCTCAGACGCGCCTGGTGCCTCAGACGCTCCGGCGTCGGCAGATGCGAAACGCCAATATCGCGCCTCGGAGGAGCCAACCCTGCTGGGGCAACTTTTCCGTTGGTTAACCCAGGGTGACCGGGCAGAAAATAGTTCGGGCAATCAGGAAAAAGCTCTGGCGGAGTTAACGGCCAGTTGGGACTTTCAGCGTGCTGGAGACCAAAATCTTGATCTGTGGCCGGACGACTGGAAACGGATCGTAGGTCGGGAGTTTCCAAAATATCTGCCGGTGCAAATTGTAGCTCGCAACGGCAATCTAGAGCAATCCTCGGTGGAAGCTGGCAAATCGCTGGGCCGAATCTATGTGGGTTGGAAGCGAGGGCGCCTACCATCCAAGGTGGTGCTTGAGTCATTACCCCCGGAGGTCGATTCGCTGTTCGACCAGACAATCGATCGTTGCTTGGAAATGCAAGTCAACGGGGGCTCGATCAATCTTTGCAGCCCCACGATCCCGATTGAACCGCGATTTTATTATCGCATGCAATTGGACATCCAATGCCAAGGCGTGACTCACCATAAAGCCTGGGCCCAACTGGAACTGCTCGATGAAAAAGAAAATGTCATCAGCATTCACCCAACTCAAGAATTAACGGGAGATCATCCTTGGAAAAAAATCGACGTCAATGCCTTGCAAGATCGCCCAGTGCCGCAAGCTCGGAAAGGACGTCTGAGGATTATGGTCGAAGGACCGAAGTCTTCTTTCGCACAGGGAGTCGTGCGTATCGATCGGATTCGCATTTGGAAAGTTCCCCGTATCCGTGTCACGTTAGACCGTGCAGCGAATATCTTCGCCGATGGCGAGGCGGTAAGAGTTCGAGTGATTGCTACGGGATTGAGCGCGGATGATCGACTGGTCAAATTTCAGTTAATGGACCGGCATGGCAATCAAATGGATGAAACATCCATGCGTTTTGAGCGTCCCAAGGAAAAGGAGTTGCTGGTCAGTACTGACTTGGCGGATCTTGGGCTCCAGGAATTCAACGGACTTGAGGTGGATGGTCAAGCGATTTGGAATCCGGAGATACGCGAACCGGGGTTTTATAGGATTCGTGTGGAACTCGGCCGTGCAGCGAACCAAACCTTGTACCGGATGATTTCATTTGCGATTCTCAACACAGATGTCTCGTTGGGTAAGGGACGGTTTGGTTGGAGCCTCACTTCGGAATCGATGCCTACCGACTTTAATCACCTCCCTACGCTTGCTCAGCAAGCCGCTCTGGGCTGGATCAAAGTACCTGTTTGGTATGATCCTCACAACATAGAAAAAAGCGATGAATATGCCTGGCTGATCGATCGATTGCAAAACTTGGGGATGCGATGTGTGGGTGTTTTGGACCTTCCCCCTGATAATGCGAAGGAGAGTTTTGCGAGCACCGGCACTGCGAACGCAGCTCAACTATTCCAAGATCAAGAGATATGGCAACCGCATGTTGATCCGGTACTAACTCGAATGTCGCTGGGACTTGTTTTGTTCCAACTGGGCTCCGATAAAGACCTCAGCTTTCAGGGCTACAACAATCTGGCTCAACGCTTGAACGAAATTCGAAAGCATTTTCGAGAATATGGCCAAGATATTCAAGTCGGTCTTCCCTGGAACTGGCTCGACGTGGGCCCGGTGGACGTTAGCACCCCGAGCGATTTTATTACGCTGAGAACATTTCCGCCTCTCACCGGCGATGAGATTGAGACATACGCTCAGCTTCTATCTTCGGACACACAAATGAAATGGCTTTCGCTCGAACCGCTTGATTCGCGTCGCTATTCCGATCAGCACCGGATTCAGAACTTGGTTGAACGCATGTTGGCCTGTACCAAATCGGGCGTCGAGGCAGCGTTTGTACCAGATCCCATTCATGAACATACCGGCATGATGCTCCCCGATGGCTCGCCAACTTCTTTATTTCTACCCTGGCGAACGCTCTGTTATCACCTAACCGGTGCAAAATTTGTTGGATCTTTTGCGCTGCGCGGCGGGTCGACCAATCATATTTTCGAACGAGATGGCCAAGCGATCCTCGTGGGCTGGAACAACACCAAGACCCGGGAACAACTCTACCTTGGCGACGATGTGCGAGTTTGCGATTTATGGGGTAATGTATCGATTGTCGAAACCGTAGTCGACAATAGTTTTCGAGAGCAGGTCATTGAATTGAGCGAGGAGCCTGTCATCGTCACCGGCTTGAGTTTACCGATCGCTCGCTGGCGCATCAGCTTCCAACTGGCCAATTATGAAAACCAAGTTCCAGGTGCCGCTCGCTTCAAGCTCAAGGGAGTTTTTTCCAACGGATTCGATCAAGCTGTCGTCGGAAACTTAGAACTTTTTGCCCCGGAACTCATCCACAACGACAGTGTGAAGAAAACTTTTGACATTCCGGCTCGTCAAGATGTCGAATTGCCGATCGACTTGAACTTGCGCCCCGACGCCTCCACGGGCAAGCAAATGATCACAGCGATTTTCGATATCCAAGCGGGAACCCAATATCGTTTTCGTGTCTTCAACCCGATGTATATCGGGGCCCAGGACATTGAAGTTGAACTCTCCTACGAAGTCGATCCCGATGGAAATTTGGTGATCCGTCAAGACTTAGTCAATAATACCAATCGCACACTCGATTTCGAATGCACGTTGTTTGCCCCAGATCGCGTTCATCTAAGGCAACAAATTCTTCAAGTTCCACCTGGGCGAGTCACCCGCTACTATCGCTTGGAACAAGGTGCTGAACTGAAAGGTAAAACGGTTTGGCTCCGTTGCCAGCAACTGGACAACGGACGTTATCTCAACTATCGAACCAACATCGATTGGTAATTCGATCACCGTAGCCAGCAATCGCATCTTGCGATAAACTTGGATGGCATTCGCATCATCGAATCTCAACAACCGGCTCGCAAATACCACGAGCCCCGGGCTGAATTTCAGTGAAGGCGAAGCAGCGTATCGAAAGTTGAAACACCGTACAGTCGAGGCTTGGAATGAATTCGGTTGGAGATGTTGCAAACTTCCTTCAGACCATCGCGCCGCTTGAATTGGCTGAATCGTGGGATAATGTCGGTTTGCTGGTAGGGAGTGCGGATGCTCCCGCGGGGCGTGTGATGACGGCCCTAACCCTGGTTCCCGAAAATGTCCAAGAAGCAATCGAGGTGGCGGCCGATATGGTCGTCGTTCATCATCCTTTGCCTTTTCACCCTCTTAAACGTATCACGGCCGAAACCACGCCCGGAAGAATGCTGCTCAACTTGATTCGCGCAGGTATATCGGTTTACTCCTCGCATACAGCTTGGGATAACACCACAGGTGGTATCAATGAGCAATTAGCGAACATTATTGGACTCGCTTCCTTCGGCCCGATGCTCCTAGCCAAACATCCGGAACTTGCGAAAAAAAATTTGGGGAGTGGCCGTGTGGGTAACTTGGCCGAAGAAACAACGGCCGAACATGTCGCTCAGGTGCTTCAAAAGTCTTTAGCCATTGAAACCGTTTCTCTGGTATGCAATCGACAAAGACCTGTTTCCAGGGTTGGGATCGTGTGTGGAAGTGGAGGGAGTTTGCTGGCGCTGGCCCGAGAGACCCACTGCCAACTTTTCGTAACCGGCGAGGCGACTTTTCATCAATGTCTCGAAGCGCAGTCGTACGGCATCTCGCTGATCCTCTTGGGTCACTTCGCCAGTGAAAAATTTGGTATGAATCAATTAGGCAACCTCATTTCGCAAAGATTTCCTGCGATCGAAGTTCGGTCAAGCAGCATGGAAAGCGAACCGAGCGGCCCCTTGTCCGTCTAAACCAATGCATTACTCCAGCCCGTTTCCCATCCCCTAAGGTTTCTCTAATCCCTAATTTTCGGCGTTATTGGAGAAAAACAAGTTGATTTGATTTTCTCGGGAATCGCGGAACGTTGACCCACCTTCCCGACCTCCTAAAATGCCACTGAACGAATGTTTGGTCCGGTAGGATCGAGAGTGTAGGGGACAAAATCATGACAACACGTTGGCTTGCAGCATTACCGGTTTACAACGAAGCCGGTTCTGTCAACGGAGTGCTAGATCAAGTATTGCAAAACGCGGAAAACGTTGTCGTCGTAAATGATGGCTCAACAGATGGCACGGCAGAGCAACTTGCCACCCGAGATGACATCACCGTTTTGACCCATCTCCAAAATCGAGGCTACGGAGCGGCATTAAATACTGCATTTCAATACGCGATTGAGAACGATTTTGAAATCTTGGTCACTCTCGATTGCGATGGACAACACGAACCGCAGCGCATTCCGAGATTTGTTTCGGCCGCCAAAAACGCCGATATCGTTTCGGGAAGTCGCTACCTCAAGACGTACCCTGGGGATACCGCTCCGCCAGCCCAGCGACTGTTTGTCAATCGCACCATCACCCGGCAACTAAATCAGTTGTTAAACTTGCAATTGACGGATGCTTTTTGCGGCTTCAAAGCGTATCGCGTCGACGCATTGCGATCCCTGAACATCACCGAGTTTGGCTATGCGATGCCGCTGCAACTGTGGGTTCAAGCAGCCATGCGGGGCATGAATATCATCGAAATTCCCGTTCCGCTGATCTACCTTGATCTTTCCCGAAGTTTTGGTGGCCAATTGGATCAAGCCGAAGTACGTTTGAAATACTACAATGAAGTGATTCAGCGCAGCACGATCGAAATGCAAGCTTTAGGATTCGCCCTGCCGAATTCCAGTTCGGCGGCCTGCCAGGAGTGTCCTTGATGTCAATAAGCTCGAAAGATGAACCTTACCTTCACTTTCGAGCGCCGCGCCAGAATGGTGCCGTTCTCTGTGTGCCCGATCCGGTGTCGATTCGAACCGACATCGCGAAAAATTTAAGCATTTTCGCGGCCGAGCGAGCGTCCATTCGAGGCTTGTCGCTCAAGGATTTACGACAGGCAGCTAGGAGCGAACTGGCCAAGACACTGAACCTGCCAACGGATAAGCCTTGGATTCTAGGTGGGCATCAGCCCGAACTCTTTCATCCGGGTGTCTGGCTCAAAAACTTTGCTTTGCATCAATTGGCTCAATCCATCAATGCCGTTGCCCTCCACTATGTCGTGGATCAAGATGTTTGTAAAAATGTCGCCTTACGCGTTCCTGCTTTAAACGACTGCGATGAACTGGAAATTGAATCGCTCCCCTGGGATGCTCCAACAGAAGGCGTTCCCTGGGAAAGATTTTTTTTGAAATCACCCGACATCTTTGAGCGTTTTGCTCAGACCTTGGGGCAGCGACTACAAGCCTTCGGCATTCATCCACTTATCCATGCACTCTGGGAACAGGCTGTTCCGTTGGCGACGTCACAGCACCCCATTGGTGAAGCGTTCGCGATCGCTCGTCACGCCATCGAAAGGAAACATGGGCTGCAATCGACCGAATTTTTTAGTCGGCAACTCGTCAGCACCTCCGCATTCCGAATGCTGCTCTTGCACTGGATCGATAATCGGGCACTGTTTCGACAAATTCATAATGAATCGTTAACCCACTATCGCTCGGCCCATCACATCCGCAGCACTGCGCATCCAGTTGCCGACCTTAAGCAGCAAGGCACGGAAATCGAAATCCCGCTGTGGATTTACTCTACCGAGAATTCACGAAGACGAGCGGTCTACGCGGCAATCGATTCACAATCTATCTATTTGACCGATCGACATACTGAAATTTTGCGATGGTCCAAACAGAGCAGTGAAGAAGCAATTCTCCAGCAGTTCTCTCTTTTGGAACAACGCGGCATTTTTTTGAGACCTCGCGCTCTGCTGACCACAATGGCGCTAAGACTCCTCTTCGCGGATTGGTTCATTCACGGAATTGGGGGAGGCCAATATGATCAGTTAAACGATATCATGATCGGAAAATTCTTTGGCATCACTCCACCCCAGTACTCCGTGATCACCGGAACACTCTATCTTCCCTTGCACACCAACGCTCCCTCAGCGACAAACAATAGAACGCTCAATGGCGATCTCGCCTCGGAACATTATCAACAATGGCTACTGAGCAAATCGCATTGGCTATCCGCGCGACAACTCAAGCGAAGGCAATATTATCATCCGGAAACGTCGTTGACTCAGGAGCCGATACCCGCTTTACCCCGCTTGCTGGACATGAAATCTCAATTGCTGAAACAAATTCCCCAGAGAGGCCAAAAACGAGCTTGGCATCGACGACTTTCCGATATCCGTGATCAAATCGCCGAAGTACTTGGAACGGCATCTGTCGATTATACGGCTCGTATTGAATCCTCCCGACGCGCCATGCAACAAGCGCAAATCCTAATCTCGCGAGAATTCAGTTCGGCACTTTTTCCAGAACAGTGGCTGGTGTCCAATCTGCAATGCCTGGCAAATCAATGCTGCCCTGCGTTGCCGTAAGGCTATCTAAAAACAACTGTCCAGACGAGCTCTCAAAGTTCGGGAACATCCGAAATAACTCGCAGGGCCCTTTTTTGCACAAAATCAGGGGCTAGTCCAACCTAGCGAATTCGACGCAAACTCTTTTCTAACATAGACTTATTATTGACGTTCACGGTTTGAATCTCCCTCTCGATCGAGACGACTGTAACGAATGATACGCATGTTTGGGGGTAAGCAACCTAATTTCACGACCCAACAACCGGCGCCAACCTTCACGCTGGGCACTAGGTGGTTATACTCTAACTGATGTTGATTGCTAATTGATTGGAAAACAAAGATGCGGCATCCCAATTTAGATAAGCTCCTCAAGGACTGGTCATTCGATCCACATTCTCTGAGCGTCCGACTCATCAAAGGCGAAGATGGGAGAGATGTTGTACAGATGAGAGTGGACATGGGGGTGCTTCAGATGGAGACCCGAGGTCGCCCAGATGGGGCGCAACCGAGCGGCTTTCAGACCTACTTGGCGTATTTGCTGGATGTCGAGTCGAAAAATCCAGACTTGGTTTTGGATGAAGAGCAATGCTTTGAGGTCGATCGAGAGTTCGTTCAATATTATCACCGGCGAATATCTTGGCTCCGCTTGCAGTACTATCGACGTGCATGCGCCGATGCGGACCACACATTGGCCCTGATGGATTTTTGCAAAGGACACTCTCCAGATGATGAATGGACCATGAATCATGAACAGTATCGCCCCTTTGTTCTCTTCCATCGAACCCAGGCGGCCGCACTTGCTGCGTTAGAAGAGTCTAACGCCGAAGAAGCTGTAACTGAAATCAATTTGGGCTTGGAAAAAATTCGTACTGTGTTTGTCGAACACGAAGTGGAAGATGAGTTCGACGATGATGAACTCGTAGGTCGCTTGACTCAACTTCGCGAGTCCTTGCGCGAAGAATATTCGATCGGCAAGACCTTGCAGGAACGACTGCGCGAAGCTGTCGATCAAGAACAATATGAACTCGCTGCCCGACTGCGAGACGAACTTGCCAAGCGGCATGGCGCGTAATTACAGTGACCGGATAGTAATTACAGTGACCCGATAGCGCGACCCCAATTAGCTAGATTTGATGAGCCTAGATATCAACTCACTCCTGCTTACTGCAAAAAATGCCTCCGCGGTCGATCGCTTAAATTAATAAGCCACGAGCATCGACGGGCCGCTGAGTCATCTCGCCGTTTTCAATCCAGTAAAATTGGTTTTGCAGATTGACGCACACGCAAATGTGATTGGGGATGATGGTCAGTCGCGTTCCGACGGAGGGCGATTGAGTATCTGAGCCGAATTCGATTTCGCCATGCTCTTCGCTCAAGCGAGAAATCTTGGCGGTTGGGTATTCCAGGACGCAGCCGAAGCCGCTTTCAGGAGCAGGACCACACCGATCGCTCGAGAGCGTTTTGCTTCCGGCATCGACAATACATTTGCTGGAAGTTGGACGACTCACGACCGTGCATAATACGCGGGCCGCACATTGATCAACGGTGGCTACACCGAGCCGCAATTCGTTGACATCGTTGTAGACATAGGTCCCAGGACGAATTTCGGTCAACCAGCGGTTTAAATGAGATAGTTTGGCGGTGGGCGTAGAACCCCCGGAAACAATGGCATCGGGGAGCCCCAATGCTTTCCAGCGTGTGAGAAACTCACCTAGCTGGTCGATGTAGTTGGACCATTGAGGATCGTCGGCTGCCGAGCCAACATTTCCGGGAAAACACATCACGCCCCTGAGCTTCAAGCCAGGCTTTTTTTCTACTGCGGTAGCAAGTTCCATCGCCTGCTGCACCGAACGAAATCCGGTCCTCTGGAAACCGACATCCAAATCCACCATAACGCCGAGCTCTACTCCGGCACTGCCTGCCCCGTGGGAAATATAGTCGGCAGCCTCCACAGAATCGATGCCTACGCGAATCGATTTGGTTTTGGCCAGTTGAATCACTTTCCCCAGCCTGGCTGAGCCTATCGGAGGATACGCGATGAATACCTCCCCGCTAACCTCACTCATGACCTCAGCTTCGCCCGCTTTGGCAACCGTCAGCGCAGTGGCTCCTGCTTGCACCTGTAGTCGACCGACCCAGCGAGATTTATGGGTCTTTGTGTGCGGAGCAAGTTTCAGTCGATGCTCATTGCAGTAGCTTTGCATCGAGTCGATATTATTTCGGACGATTTCGCCCGACACAACCAAGGTGGGGGTAGGCAAATCATGACAAGTGGTGAAGGGATCAACCATTTTGCATACCTTTGTTTTCAATTCGACAAAATATCAACGATGGGCCCTGCAATCGCCCCGGTGTGCGGGTATTCTACAAAGAATCGCCGGCCGTTGTGTCCCCCTGAGGCACAATCTTTTTCGAACATCTATCGCTTTTTTTGCTGCGTACCATGAATCCTCCTCAGGCTTCGGTAAAGACTCCTTCAGCACCCAGCGTTTCTTATCGCTGTGTCTGCGGTAACGTCTTTGATTTGAATCCGAAACTGGGGGGACATTGCCAACAATGTCATCGCGAGGTTCCCGCAGCCGCATTTCGCGATTCGACGACGGCGACCATTAGTCTCAATTCGTTAGAGGAACCTGCCTATTGGGACTTTTCAACCGAGCACACCGACCATGATCCACATATCGGCCTGCGCCTGGATCATTTTCTCTTAGAAAGACGCTTGGGTGAAGGTGGAATGGGTGTGGTCTATCGCGCGTTAGACACGTCGCTCCAACGCTATGTGGCAGTCAAGGTATTACGCAGAAATGTTGCCGAGCGAGGGGGACGACATTCGATCGAGCAACTGTTGCAAGAGGCCGTTGCCCAAGCTCGTTTGAATCATCCCAATATCGTTACCATCTACTACGTCGGACAACATAACGCTGAACCATTCCTAGCGATGGAGTTGGTATCAGGTAGAACGTTAGCCCAGCAAGCCAAAGAAGAACCTCTCCCGTTCAATCATCTGATTCACTTAGCCGTGCAGGTGGTAGACGCACTTCGTCACGCCAGTCAGTTCGGTATTGTTCATGGGGACATTAAGCCGAGCAATTTTTTGGTTGCCAATTCAACCAGAATAAAACTTAGCGACTTTGGCCTATCTCGTTTGATCACCGGAGACCAGGAACACAAATCGATCTCGGGCACACCCAATTATCTTGCACCCGAACTGCTGTCGGGTGCATCCAATTCTCCCCAAAGCGATATGTATTCGCTCGGCGTCACATTGTTCGAACTCACCTTCCAGCGACTTCCGATCGAATTGAAGGGCGAATCGTTAGCCGAGAAACTTGAAAAGCATCAAACATCCAATGTTGATTTCCCTACAACTTGGCCACCATCCGTTCCATTAGCTTGGAAATCAATCCTTACCAAACTGCTCAATAAGACCCCAGAGCAACGTTATGAAAATTATGAGTCTCTGCTGGAGGAACTGTACACACTGATCCCCATCGGTTCAACCGTTGCCGGCTTTGCCCCGCGGGCTGCGGCCTTTTTAATCGATCAATTGCTTTTGCTTTGCTTGGCTTTGCCCTTGTTCGCTTGGACGGCAATCGCCCAACTCTCAAGCTTATCCAATTACTGGAGCTGGACGAGTTGGATATCTGCGTTTGGCATGATTTTATTGCCGTTTGTCTACATCGCTTTCGTCGGTAGTGGCAGGCGTTCTCTGGGGCGAATGCTTTTTCAAATTCGTGTGGTCAACTCGTATGGATTACCCCTGGATAAACAACGTTTGATGCTACGTGAATTCGTGCGTTGTTTGCCTGTGATCACTTTGACTTGGGGATTGGTGGCGGGTAGCGATAGTATTTTCCATCAAGCAACCCAAACATTCGTGCTCCTTTTTGTACTAGCGAATATTGCTACGATGCTCTTCTACCGGACAGGGCATGCCCTGCACGATTATCTCTTCAACTCGTCTGCCGTACTTGACTTTTCTCCCTCTCGCGCCAGCATATCGCGTACTCTCGCCCCACCGACGTTTTAGTTAGACTATACCAACATTCCCATCAACCCACCCGAGTCTCGAACGACATTCGAGAATGAGATGCCAGACAAAAAAACTTCCTCAGTGGCATCCCAAAAAGGCAAAGCCGAAAAGCGTTCTTCGCGCAAACTCATATTCGTACTGGGTGACCAACTCGATATGGAGAGCCCTTTGTTGGCAAATATCGATCCGGATTTGGATATCGTTTGCATGGCAGAAGTGCCGGAGGAAGCCACTCATGTCTGGTGCCACAAATCGAGGCTCGTTTTCTTTTTTGCTGCCATGCGACATTTTGCAGAGGAACTCAAGAAAAGAGATATTCCGGTTTGGTACCACGCGCTCACCGCCAATCCTAAACAAGACACAGTTCACTCCTTGGGTGATGCTCTAAAATATGCCGCCAAGAAATTCAAACCGAGCCGGATTGAAATCCTTGAGCCAGGCGATCTGCGGGTCCTGCGTGAATTGCAAGATGTTGCCAAACAACTCGAGATACCGGTCGCTTTTGAAACGGATCCTCATTATTTTTTGAGCCAGTCGGAATTCGGCCATTGGAGCAAGGACCGACAACTTTTTGTCCTGGAGCATTTTTATCGCTACATGCGAAAACGATTTGAAGTTTTGCTCGATGACGAGGGAGCACCAATCGGAGGAAGTTGGAATTACGACAGCGACAATCGGAAAAGTTTTGGTAAAAATGGACCTGGAAAAATCGTACCGACCAAAAATTTCTCGCCAGATGCGATCACCCAAGAAGTGATCGCCATGGTGGAAAGCCGTTTTGCTCAACATCCTGGCACCACCTCGCAGTTTGATTTGCCCGTGACTCGCCACCAAGCTTTACAGGCACTCCGCGACTTTATCCAGCATCGCTTGCCCCATTTTGGACAGTTTCAAGATGCGATGTGGAATGGAGCAGAGGAACTGAATCACTCGCGCTTATCGCCGATGCTCAACGTTCACTTGCTCAATCCTCGCGAAGTGATCGCAGCGGCCATTGATGCGTTCCATTCAGAGCATGCATCGCTCAGTAGCGTCGAAGGATTTGTGAGACAAATTTTAGGCTGGCGCGAATTCGTGCGAGGAATCTACTGGCACTTCGCCCCCAAGTATGAATCACTCAACTACTTTAATGCGCGTTATGAATTACCACAGTTTTATTGGGATGGAAAAACAGAAATGCCTTGTGTGGCAGATGCGATGCGATTGGTTCTCGACAAAGCGTACGCCCACCATATTCAACGTTTAATGGTTTTGGGATTGCTCGCCCAACTGATCGGTGTCGATCCGTATGAATTCCATCGCTGGCACATGGCCATGTATGCCGATGCGATCGATTGGGTTAGCTTGCCAAACACTCTTGGGATGAGTCAATTCGGCGATGGGGGTATCGTCGGGACTAAGCCTTATTGCGCCAGCGGCGCCTATATCGATCGGATGAGCAACTACTGCAGCAGTTGTCGATACAATCCCAAGGAATCGATCGGCTCAAAGGCATGTCCGTTCACCACATTGTACTGGGATTTTCTCGCTAGAAATTATGAACAACTGAAAGACAATCAGAGACTAAAGTTTCAGTTGACCGCATTTGAGAAAAAAGACCCCGAACTTATCCAACAGATTCGCCAAGCCGCCGACGAACTTCGAGCCGAATGGAAACTCAAGTCCAGTTGAGCACTCACGTGCTTGGACTAGTCCCCACCTGCAAGTTCTTGTTCTAGCTCTTTGGTTTCTTTTTCACCGATTCGAATTTGACTGGTGAAATAATAGATGACTCCAATGAGCGAAATGAAGATCGTGACGAGACGATAAGCGGCCGCGACCGCTAAGCCGCTGAACGTTTCACCCACACTCGGTAATTGCTTAAACATCTCAACCAGCGCGAGTTCCTGAACGCCCAATCCTGCAGGTGCGATCGGAAGTGCACCGGCAACCATCCCTGACGGAACCACCTGAACATGTTCAAGAAATGAGGGAGGGTTTCTATAGAGTCCAGCTGAAATCATATAGAAACTGCAGGCTAATGCGGAATGAACAATTAAACTCATCAGCATCACCACCAATACCAAGCCCGGTCGGCGTTCAAAAACCCGCAGCGATCCAACCAGACGCCTCAATGTGCTCCCCACATAAGGAAATCTCTGAACGACTTTCTCGATCCAGTCAAACGTTTTACCGCCGACAATTGCGACGAGCAAACCTAGGGCGCCGATAATACAAAGAACGATACCCGCACTGCGAATGCCAGCGAGCAACGGCGTCAACTTATCGACCGGCATCAGGAGAAGACTGGCTGTCGATAACACAACGAGTCCATAGAGCCCGACGGCTCGATCGACGAGTACCGATGCTAGCGCTGCCGCCCCGGAATGTTGCTTTTGACGGGCAACGGCAATCGCTTTGAACAGATCTCCGCCGACACTTCCCGGCGAGACCATTCCTAAAATCTGACCGATAAATCCAAGTCGAATGGCATCTGCCGGCCCCAGATCGATGCCAACACCCCGAACGATCCACATCCAGCGAATGAAACTGACGCACAACGCGATTCCGCAAGACAGCGTTGCCGCCCCGAGCAACCACCAATTCTTAGGCTGGCGGCGCAAAATCTCCAATTGCTCTTGGTCGACTTGCCAAAAGAGCCAAGGAAGTATCACCATGGGAATGGCAAATTTAAGCCATTTCAGATAGGGACGCATTTCGGAAAAGGTTACAGTCTCACGTGTGATGAAAAATTTGAAGATTCACCGAGTTTAAATCCGTTTGCACTATTTTGGCAGTCCTTAGTGCGGGTAGTTTCACGGAAAATGGCCGTTGATGTCCAGATAAAACGATTGATCATGCGAGACTCCCGAGCGAAAAAAGATTTAAGCATCGATAGTTACTAAAAGTCCAGATATTCCGATTGCACGGGATATTTGTAGGGCACTATCATGATGGCGTTGAGATATCAAAGAACAATGTCTCATGCATTCTCTGTCTTATGGATTCTCTCGCCATGAAATCGATCCTCCTGCGTTTTGCCCTATCTCTGATTCTCCTGTGCCAGTGCTGTCCCTTCGCCACGGCGAATGAGGCTGAGCAACTTAAAAAATCCTTAACGCCAATTCTGGCCACGCTGCAATCGACGAATGTCCCGTTTGCTATCGAAGGATCGGTCACCGTTCCAATCGATAATAAGCAACAGCAGATCGATGTGCGTATTAGTCGCTTTTCATCAACCAGCTTTGATTTGGAGGTAACGCATCAGGAGTACGCGATACGTTTGGTTCGCAATGACGAATCAACCTCTCTGTTGCTTCCCAAACATAGCGTTGCCTTCCAAGGCAAAGGTGAGGTCAACGGCGAAGATCATCTGCAACTTGAAGGGATCATCGATCGACTGATCAGCAATCAGTCCGAAGTCGCTCAAGCCAAACCGCTGCTTCAAACGCTTGATCCAGACGCGATCGTTTTCACACTTTCAAGTTTGCTGAAGTTATCCGCTGGGAAAAATCCCAATAGTTGGCTCATCGATGACGCCGAGGTCACCATCGATGGCTCGCTGGGCAAGATTTCAGTAGCGGCCAAAGATTTCCAGATCAAGCTTAACATTTCCAGCAAGGCTGACTCGCAAGCAGCAGCTCAATTTGAAATTCCGAGCGGATACCGCATCGAATCGATTCCGCGAACCGATCTAGAAAGACAAATAGCGCGAGGTGTACGACGAGCGTTAGACATTTTGGCTCCCGGCCCCCAACTGTTATCACCCAAAGAAAAAACTCGCCAAGTTGAAAATGGTGAGTTGCGTTGGATCAACCATCAGCGTGTTGTATTGCTCCGCGGTACGCCTGAGCAAATCGGACGAGCGCATGGTGAGCTGTTAAAGGTAGAGTGCCAACGCTGTATCGACTCAGTCCTTTACACCTTTGGTTTAGCCCAGACGATCCAATCAGGTCGATGGTTCCCAAATGAGTTGGCAAACGCCTATAAGCGTCTGTCACCACACATTCCTGAGCGACACAAAGTGGAGACCAGAGCTTTGGCTGCCAGCCTCGGTCAAGACCCCGGATTGCTGGAGGTCATTAATGTCTTCCCCGAGCTATTTCATTGTTCGGGATTTGCGGTTTTCGGCAAAGCCACACAAGATGGAACTCTGTATCACGGACGAGTGCTGGATTATATGACGGCTATCGGTCTGCAGGATGCCGCCACCACGTTCATTGTTGCCCCAGAAGGTCAGCATCCTTTTGCGAATGTTGGATACGCCGGATTTATCGGATCGGTCAGCGGTATGAATGCCTCGAAAATTTCGCTGGGTGAAATGGGTGGCCGCGGAGAAGGGAAGTGGGATGGAGTTCCTATGGCCACTTTGATGCGACGAGCCTTAGAGGAATGCGATACACTCGACGAAGTTATCGCTCTCTGGAAAGATAACCCTCGAACTTGCGAATATTATTATGTCTTTGCAGACGGAAATAATCGCACGGCTGTTGGTGTTGCAGCCACCCCTGAGAAACTGGATCTGGTTTATCCCGGCCAATCCCATGAATTGCTCGGCGAAGGTATGGAGGATTGTGTGGTATTGTCCGCCGGCTCGCGACTTGAATTGCTGAGAAAAAGAGTGCGGGAAGGCTACGGCAAATTTGATACTCAATCGTCTATCGATTTGATGGATCGCCCCGTCGCTATGGAATCCAACCTCCACAACGTACTTTTCGTTCCCGAAAAAGGATTGCTTTATGTGGCCAATGCGAGCCATAAAGAACCCGCCGCCAATCAACCCTACGTGGAACTAAATCTTGTTGAACTTCTGAACTCTCTGAAGGCTTCCGATCGACAAGCTTCTCTCGGCACCGCAACATCAAGCAAAATAGCTTCGGTTACGAAGGGTTCGAATTCAGAATCAAAACCTGCAAAGCTGCTTGCGCAACCTGCCGACGGGACCATTTTCCGGAGCCGTGATTCCCTGAAAAGCGGAGTCGATTCGGTCGAGGATGCGAATGAGTGCTTGGCAGGCCTTTGCTGGAAACCCACTACTTTTGACGTTCACTATCGTGAAGCCTGGAATGGTCATGGAGATGCCATGATTCAATTTGCTTCGCCATTGGCCAATGGACATTCGACCAACGACAACGTTTCCATGGAGTGGTATCAAGTTAAGGACGACAATGGACAAATCAAGTCCGCCCCGGCCGTGGTTGTCGTGCATGAATCGGGAAGCGGTATGGTGGTGGGGCGACTGATTGCGAATCAACTCAATTCGCTCGGTCTGCATACATTCATGATCCATCTCCCCTTCTATGGTCCACGACGTGGCGATGGGGGAAGGCCCAATGGAAAAGAACTCTTTACCACCATTCGGCAAGCGATCTCCGATGTCCGTCGAGCCCGCGATGCAGTGGCCGTTCTACCTGGTGTCGATGCGGCCAATATTTCGCTGCAAGGTACAAGCCTTGGAGGATTTGTAAGCGCGACCAGCGGAGCGCTCGACGATGGTTACCAAGCTGTTTTTATCACTCTGGCAGGTGGCGGGCTCTACGATGTGATCAAGAACGGAGAGCGCGATGCGGCCAACCTGCGCAGGGAACTCGAAAGCCATCAAGTGACCGATCAACAACTTAAGGATCTGCTCAACACAATCGAACCACTGCGATTGGCACATCGCCTGAATCCAGAAAGAACGTGGGTTTACAGTGGAAAATTCGATAATGTTGTGCCACCTATCAGTTCCATTCGATTGGTAGAATCCGCCAAACTACCGAAAGATCATCATGTCGAAATGCTGGCCGATCATTATAGCGGAATCGTTTTTCTCCCCTTCATCCTTAATCATATGAAGAATCGAGTGCTGGAATACGAAGTTGCCACGCCAAAGTAAAGGCGCGAAACGTTTATAGATCCTCTAAACTTTCGATGAGTCGATCGATGATCGCTTCGTCCGTTTTGGGATTGAAGAACACCGCTTTCCATGCTGGCAAATCATAGCCATTTAATTCCAGACCAATTGACGTGGTGTAGCTCAACCGAGCGTCGATCGCTTCATTCATGTTGCGATCTCGTTTATCGAATTGTCTGCGTATCTCAGCAAAATAACGTCCCACTTCTTCCGAGGTGAGTCGCCCTTGTTCAAGGTCTTGATAAATCTTCTTCGCGTTGCGACCCTTGGAAAGCACCCACCAAACAACATTGGCACCGCACGTATCCGGATTGAGCACACAGCAATACTCGAGTTTCTCTAAACGCTTCTTGAGATATAGCGCCAGTTCCAGGGCTCTCGCGGTGAGCATCTGCCAGCCGATCAAGCCAATGCTGTTGAGTGAAGCCATGACACAATAAGGCCCGATACCTGGTCGCGAGCATTCCAAGGTGAATAGAGCGGGATCGCGACGGCTATCAGCTTCGCAGAAATAGGGAGTATCAGCCACGGAACGAGAAAGATAACGCAGATCGGCGCGTTGATTGACAATGATAGCGCTGCTCGGATAGTGAGCCCGCCCCATTTTGTGAACGTCGATGGTGATGCTGTCAGCATATTGCAAGCCTCGCGCATGCCTCTGAGCTTGCTCGATCCACGGCAGAAGCTGTTCGGAGAACTTTAGAGGATTTTTGCGAAGATCATAATCACCAAAAAAGCATAGTGTCCAACCCACGGCCGCATCGACATGCAGATGGGGAACCGCGTTGGAGTATTTTTGTGCGGTGGACTCGATGATCTGGCGAATTCCAGCGACGTCATCGATTCCAAAGGCATCCGTCGTACCGAATGTGGCGACAACGTAAGCGACTTTTTTGCCGGCTTGGTACAACTCTTCCAGCTTTTCCTGCAGTTTATCAAGCCGAATTGCCATCTTTTGATCAACGGGAACCGAGTGCAGCGAATTCAATCCCATTCCCAACCAACCGACGATGGTTTTGTTGCAATAGTGACTCGCATCCGAAACGACAGCCGCCAATTGATTGGCTTGGACCCCCTGCTGCATAGCGCCGGGCAAGACTTTTTCAACACCAATTTTTCCAGCATATAAATTCGAAATGGTTCCTCCAGAGGTGAAAACACCCCAGGGATCTTTGGTGTGATAAAACACAAGATTGGCTAGAGCGGTGATCGACTTTACTTCAAGCTCATTGGATCGTTGGCTGTAACTATCGGTGCAGAGGTTTGGATTTTTCAGGAGGCAGGCCAGGGCACCGATCAACGAAGCGAAGTTGGCGGGACCGCGAACATTCTCCAGATGCAAGGGACTTGACCATCCATCTGTGCCCCAAAAATAGGGAAAAATGGCATCGCGCGCATCCTTTAAGTTTCCGGGCAAGAGATGGATTTCCGGATTGGCCTGCGCGGTCTCATAGTTTTGCGACATGCATGACCCGGGGGGCAACGACTGCTCGGCTTCCATGGCGGCGAGGAACTCGCCAAAAATCTCTGTGATCACAGAAGATTGGCAGTCAAAAAATGTACGCACCACATTTTGATACTGTTCGCGATCCATATGCACCCGCTGAGCAAAACATTCGTAATTGAGAATCAGTGTACGGTGTGACCACCCGTAACGGATAAGGTTTGTCCGGTTACGAAAGATGATGCATCGCTGGCATAATAAACGCACGCGCCAACAAGATCTTCCGGAATCCCCCAACGACCTGCTGGCACCGTTGCCAAGTAGGCATCTTTCATTTCCTGGGGATCGTCTTCATGGCGTTCCACGGGTATCCATCCGGGTGCGATCATATTTACGGTGATTCCAAATGGAGCCAATTCTCGTGCCAGACTTCGCGAAAAGCCTGTCTGTCCACCTTTAGCGGCTACATATGCGGTGAAAGGACTAACACCAAGCTGAAATACCTCGCTGGTGATGTTGATGATTCGTCCCCAGCGTTGAGATTTCATGTGCGGTAGTGCGGCTCTCGTCAACAGAAATGGACTTTTAATGAAAAAGTCAATCATTGATTGGTAAAAGTCCCAATCGTATTGCTCGATCGGCTTCTGAGGCTGAGCGGGAGTCGCATTGACGACAACGATATCTACCGGACCGAGGGTTTGCCGAATCTCTTCGAACATGCTCGCCACTTCGCTTTCGTCGATCACATTGGCGCGAAACAACCCACCATGGCAACCTGCTGCACAGAATTCGGCGTACGCATTTTCGGCCGCTTTCTGATTATTGCAATAATTCATCGCGACCTTGGCACCCGCTCGCCCCAGACCCAGCGCGATCGCCTTGCCTAAACCTTTCGAGCTCCCCGTCACCAAGGCGACTCGACCTTCTAGACGAAACATTTCCGATGGCCCCTGAGACATTTTGTTGATCCCTTTGAATTTGAAGCGTACTGGCTGGTCAACCTGGTCATTATGGCTTTTTGCCGAACGCCGACCGTATCGCCGCGCAGCAAGCCATATCGCGGCAACCGGTTTATGTTTGTACGAACGAAGCTCTCGGAGAACAAGCCCCCGCTGGAACCGCGCGAAAAAATAGCCGCAGCCCGCTGATGCGGACTGCGGCTTACATGGATTACGTTCCCGCGGAATATCCGACGAAAAAACAAATCGATTCAATTAAGCTTCGTTTATTCTCGCTTCAGCGAAAATGAGGTGTAGTGAATACCCGATTCGTCTTCGGTCACGAAAGCCCCGGATGGAGTCAAATATTTTTCGACTACAGAGAACGGAGGCAATTCATATTTATCCAGGATTTCTGAGAGAGCCGTAAAGACGGGGTTGTTGGTGCTCGCATCTTGCAATCTCTGCTTGTTGGCCGGATCCCGCGCCATTTCATAGAACACTCGCAACGATTCTTGCGGACGCTGGAACATCAGGATCGAAGACTCCTTCTCCTTCAATTGCTCTTTGACTTTTTCTGAAATCAATTTGTAGTCTTCCGCATCAGCCAGCAGATCGCGTCTTCCCTCTTTGGAAGAAATGATCTCATCAATCATGTAGGTATCATCGGAGAAAAAGAAATAATCTTCCATCACGCCATAGCATGGCTTGGGGCGACGAACCACATCTTCCGATGGACCATTCTCACCGCGAGTTCGACCTTCAAAGGTATAAAAACTCCCAGCGATTCCCGACTTCGCTGTCGTAGCACTTCCAGCCGTTCTTTCGATAAAAGCGGCGATCTTCGGGAGAACCGATTCTTTAAACTTCTCAGGATCTTTCAACTGAACCGCAAACAAGTTCGTGCCGCTATTGACTCGAAATGGTTTCACAAACCCTTGGACAATCGTCACCCGACCAGCCATTTGGTCAATAATGTCTTCCTGAATCTTGATATCAAAACCCTCGCCTGCCCGTTCCATCTGCCCCTTGAACCAGTCTTCACCTTGAAAGTTGTCGACAATTTTCCCAACCGCGGCGACCGTTTTGGGGACATCCCAATTCAATGTCATGTAACTGCCAATGTCCTCTGGAACCCAGGGTTCGGGAGTCGTCGAACCGTTTTTCGGACGAAGCACTTCCAGCAATCCACGACGAGGACTCGCTAATTGGATGTGCCCGTGAATGATCGAGTCAAACTCTTCGGTACCAAGAATTAAGGAACCACCCGCGGATTGTATTCCATCCACTCCCAGAGCAGGCAAAATAGCCAGAACCGCAGTCCCTGCCGCATTGCCGCTGGAATTGATCGATTCCTTGAGAATCGCAATCGGATCGACATACGCCGAAGCCTGAGGTCGCTCCCCGTCAGAACCGACACATTGACTCATCACGGTCAAGAATTTTCGATTTTCCGCGAGCGATTTGTATTTCTCTTTGCCTTCGCCTACGTTGCCTTGCCAGACATTGGCCAATTTGCGAGCCGCATCGACCTGAGTCACCGCCACAAACACACCTTGGTCGACAAAGTAGGCAATCTCTTGATCCGCTCGATTGCGATTTTTCCAAATCACCAGCGTCACATCACCTACCTTTTCCTCCGTTCGATCTGCTCCTTGTACCGCTTGCTCCTCGGCGCGAGAGAGAATGATCTCCAACGCCGGCAATTCATCGCCCGCTTCTAGCATCGCCGCGAAAACGGGCCTCTTCTCGTTGAAATAAAAACCAAACGCCATTTCACCATTGGGGATCGCTAACAACTCTTCCAAGTTGACCCCAACAACTTCTTGCATTTGAGCGGTCAACTTCACCGCAGAACCGTAAAGCTCATCGACAATGGGCTTCAATTCAGGATCACTGAACATCTTCCCCGTGGAAGCTTCAGCCATTTTCGCTTTCATGTCGCGACTGTCGTCGACTCGAAAATAAACCAATGTCTGAGCAGGCAATAACTGGGGTGCCGAGGGACGCTCTGCCATCGCAAACGAAGCGAGCGACAACGACAGCGATCCCGCCAAAGCCAAACCGACCAACGCTCGCTTTCCCAATCGCTGGAGAAAACCGGCTGCAAAATGTTTGCTAATCGAAAACTTCATTCCATCTCCCCTTTAATCTTCACCGACTGTTTGTCTTCACTAACTATTTGAGTGTCGAATCGTATTCAAATTCGCTCAACGTGCTCACGAAACTAAAAGCCCAATCGAAACTCGTGGCCATCGAATCGTGGCGGATCAACTGCGGCTAACGCCTTGCCAGCCTACACCTTATTACCCTTTGCTGCCGACCCTGGTTTCACCCCACTTTTAGGCGAACCAGAAGCATTTTATAGCGGCGAAAGAAACTTCTCTAGCCGTCAAGTGTTTGTAGAGAAGACTCGGAAGACCGTAGAGGGTGGACGCTAGCTTTTCCTAGCCCTTATATCCCTACTTTCAGGCGTTTCGATGACGTTGGCTAACTTATAAGTCGATACGGACCGAAACCACGCGATCGTGACTCGGTTATGGATAGCTTTATAGAGCCGTATAGTTGTATAATTGTATAATACTGAAACGGCTTCCGAGGGAGTGGTTTGACGAGAGACCACCGAACTTTTCCGGTCTGATGGAAACTTTAAGCAGGTGCAAAGATGTTTCGCCTTACGCTGGTATTTGGATTGGTAACGCTGCTTGTACCTTCATCGATTTATGCTCAGTCCAGCCGGACTTCAGCCACTTCGAGCAGTGCGGTTAACTCATCAAGAACAACCTCTTCCTCTTCGAGTCGAACCTCGGGCGCTGGCGGTGCGACTTCGATGGGTGATTTTCAGCCGATCGAACGCGGTGGCTTTGTCGGACGAAGCCAGGACAGCGGTTTCGTTGGCCGCTCGTCTTCTGGTACCGGCTCTGGCATGTCTGGCATGGGAATGTCGGGAATGGGAAGATCCGGCATGGGAATGGGCATGGGAATGGGCATGGGAATGGGCATGGGAGGCATGGGCTTCGGAGGCATGAATTCCCGAGGCATGAACAGCCAATTTGGGGCCCAGAACAATAGCCAAAATAAAAAGAGTACGATTCGGGCCACTGCCAAGGTTCGCTTCCCATATACTCGTCCACCGGCAACTCAGGTCTCGCGAACGGTGATGGCTCGCTGGAACCGTATTCCGTTACCCGAAAGATTCCAAGGAGTTTCTTTGAACTTCGAGAATGGAGTCGCGACTTTGTCAGGTAAAGTAGCGACTCCGGAAGAGAAGCGGATGGCGGAAAAGCTTATCTTGCTCGAGCCTGGCGTTTCCTCGGTCCAAAATCAGCTGGAAGTTGTTGCAGCTGCGGATTCGAATTGATCGCATTTGAATGGATTGAGTTGGTAGCGGCCGCTGGCATCACGGGCCCAACTCCTTGGATCATCTGATTTGAATTCATTCCCTGATAGCTGCTAGGTCCGTAGTTTGCACCCTGAGGCATGCTCGCGTTTTGGCTCACCGCTTGAGGCTGTGAGGTCCCCATCAAGGCCGATTGTGTCTGAGCGTCGATTCCGGCGGATTGCATTTGCAACAAAGTTTTCGCGGTTGGCGTGAGTGCCTGAACCGATTGCCCTGCAGAAGGGTCGGCGTTCTGAAATTGAGTCGCCACGGCGTTGGTTTGTCCCATACGATTCCCAGCTCGAGTCGGAAGTTGAATCGTGGTAGTTTTCAGGCCGCTCGATGGCATAGGTAATTGCTGCATAGGTAATTGCTGCATAGGCATCTGCTGCATAGGTAGTTGTTGTGTAGGTAACTGCTGTAGGGCGGCTTGCTGGCTGGGACCTTGAAAGGCTGCCTGCCCGACCGCGCCAGGATACGATACTTGCGTGTTGTAGTTGGCCGCGGACACTCCCTGTAACATGGGGTTATACTGCGGAGCCGCTGACGCTACGGATGGGTAGCCAGGGCCACCGTTTGGGTTGAGCGCTCCGGCTGGATAGATCGTCTGCGGATAGCCACTGGCTGGTTGCCGAGTGTGTGGCTGAGCGAGCATTGTTTGTTGAAGTGCGAATGGTTGAATCGTTGCATTGTTGCTACCAAGGGAAGGGGATGACACCGAAGACTGTGGTGTTCTTCCGGGAAGCGTTAATTCGGCTGGATCCCCATAAACCACTTGGTCATCATCTAACTTGAAAATCGGAATCAGGGAAACTCTCTTTACATTTCCCCCAGCTTCTTCCCATGGAATCCAAATGCTATAGGACGCCCCAAGATCGGATTTGCTGAAGCGTTCCGCAAATTGTTCGGGTGAAAACTTAAACTTCTTGTCGGGAACCGTCTTTTTATCGGGAGATTTCGGTGTCGAGAGACCAACGTTAGGCGCAGGTTCTTCATAGCCGTAGATCATCAGCTCCCCTTTGACGGGGACGGCAATGCTCTTCTCATTGTAAAAATACAAACGGCCCCCGAAACCTCGCATCGGAGCTTGGCCGGGTACGGTCATGACGTCCGGACTCCAAATGACCGCGATTCTCTGAGGCTTTTGATAGTCCTTCGCAAATCGGCTCAACGGCCATTCCACATAATCCTTCGCTTTTCCCCAATCGCCAAAAGAGGTGCAGCCTAGATTCATGGCAAGCATAGCGAGAGCGGAGAAAAGACAAAGTCGAGTTGTATAGTGCATGATGTTTCTTCCTTGAAACTACCAGTTGGCCGGCCTTGGGATCGATCTTCAATCGTTCACATTCGTGGTTGAACTTATCGCTGCATAGCATTGGGTTGCGGCGCGGGTTGGAAGTTTTGAGGATTAGCCATGGGCTGGTTCGGGAATGTATTGCTTGGGAATGCATTGCTTGGGACATAGTTGGCTTGCATAGGCGATTGCGGTGCGGCATACATAGGCTGAAACCGCTGAGCCGCATTGGGTTGCGGGTAGAAGCCCGCTTGCGTGGGATTCGAATCACCATTGCCGTAATAGCTTGCGGGATCGATAAGCGTAGGATCCACCACTCCGCTGGAATCTGGAATAGCGGGAATTGGCTCACCCTCAATGACCTCTCCTGCCTCGCGTCTTCTGCGTTGCTCTTCCAAGATCGATTGTTCTTCAGCGCCATCGATCACCGATTGCGGCAACTCGGGATACATCATGGCTCCCGCAGTGGGTCCCCATAGTCCGTGACCGCCGTTGAGCCCTACATCACCATGCATCTCTAAAATATCTGCCAAGCACCAGCTCATACGAGAGGACTCAACTTCTTTGAGCACATTCAACTCTTCCTCAACGTTCGCTAGGCGAGGCGTCATGACAATCAGCAATTCGGTGCGTTTCTCGATTTCAAAGTCGGCTCGAAAAAGCAGTCCGAGTACTGGAATATCTGCGAGATAAGGAATTCGTCTCGACGCCGATTCGCGCTGCTTAGTGATCAATCCAGCGAACACGACGGTCTGGCCGTTGTAGGCGCTGATCACTGTATCAGCCTGTGTGCGGTTGATGATCGGTGAAGTTACCGGGGTTCCATCTGCTGAAACTGCAATCTGAATACCTTGAGTGTTCGAGAGCGACGAACGTTCTACAGCGACGTTCATAACGATCAAACCATCTTGGTTAACTCGAGGAGTAATATCCATGATCAAACCGACATCTTCCTCGGTAACTCCCGACTGAAAACCAGCGTTGGTTGTCGTCACACTAGACACACGAGGTACCGTTTGCCCAACTTGGATTCGAGCGGGCTGACCATCTAAAGTCATAATTTGTGGACGGCTTAAAACCTGAAGACGGCTTGCATCATGCAAGGTTCGCAGCAAGATATTGACCGAATCGCTGGCGGCCGATAGCACCAGACCACCATATCCAAACTGCCCTACTCGACCCAGATTAAACGAGGAAGACGCTTGTCCGGCGAGATTATTTCTAGTCGCCTGAGAGGTAGCCGAACTTGCATTTCCCAGGGGTTGACCATTGAAATTAAAGCCGGGAGCTAATGAAGCCCCTGTCGCAACGCTGCGATTAAACAACAATGAATCCTGTAGACCCGCTTCGGCTCCCCATTCAAAACCGTCGTCTAGTGCCACTTCCGCGATCAACACTTGGACCATAACCATCGGTGGACGTCGGTCGAGCGATTCGATCACGCTGCGAATGATCTGATAGTATCGGGGCGAAGCGCTGATCACCAGACTATTGGTGGCAGCTTCTGGTACGACGATGATTTCGCGATCAAATTGTTCGGTACGGGTAATCGACTGGTTGAACAGCAGCGTTTGCTGTACGATCTGCCGCTGAGTGGTCAGGAAGTTGTTCAGCGCGGTGGCCACATCTTCGGCAGCCGCATTACGCAACCAAATCACTTCCGTGATACGATCTTCCACACCCTCCTCGTCCAATCGCAGCAATAGAACCTCAATCACTTCCAAGTCCGAAGCCGAACCGGATGCAATCACGCTGTTCGTTCGCGTATCGACCGAGACACGCAACTGTATCAGACTGCTTTCACCGCCGGTGGTGAGTCCCTGGTTTTGCAACTGCGCTCCAAGCCCGAAAAGTCCTCCGGTATTGCCAGAACCCGCGGTTACCGGTAAACCAAAGAGTTGTTGGATGACCGTTGCCAAACTGGTCGCATCTCCATTTTTGATCGTAAAGACCTTGATGGCCGCTTCCGCTCCTGGGAGTTGATCGAGCTGTTCGATCAAAGTGGCAATCAGAGCCATACTCTTGGATGGAGCTCGCACCACAATGGTGTTGTTGGCCGCATTCGCCGTAACCACAACTCCAGCTAAAATACCTGAGTCGATTGTCTCGCTGCCGCTCCCATCGGTTGTCATCATCGTGATCTTGGAACTGATCGGCGAGGCTTGAGAGCGTGTGGCACCGCCACCTGCTCCCTGGCCAACATTTTGCGCGGCTTGACCACTGATCGCAGCCTGCAGCACCGGTTCGAGTTCGGTTGCAATCGAATTTCTCAATTGGAAAACACGCATCTCGTTTTGTGCCGTTGTGCTTTCGACATCGATGTCTTCAATCAGCTTCGCAACCTCGATCATGTCGCGCGGACTGGCCTGCACGATCAGCGAATTGGTGCGATAGTCGGCTGTTACTTTGACCCGAACTCCCAACGCGGTTCGCTCCGTGTCAGCACTGCCCGGGCGTTCGACAAAAAAGTTTCGGACGGTCGTTTCCGCATCGACAGCCGAAGCATTGAGCAATCGAAAAACTCGCAATTGTGAACTAGGATCTAAAGGTTGATCCAACTTATCAAGCAATTCCTTCAGCCCCACCAACGCTTCTTTGCGTCCGATCAACAACAGAGCATTGGGCTGACCCAGCGGCGTGATGCTGACCGAACCGGTTCGCGATGCGAGCACTTGTTGATAGAGATCGCGTACCAATGTTCCCAAAGCCACACTGTCCGCATGCTTAAGAAGCAGCACTTCGATTTCTGGCTTGGTTTGATCGCTCTGCTGCTTGATTTGATCGATCACTTCGAGCACCCGCTGAACATCTCGCTTGTTCCCGCGAACTATGACAATACCCAATTCGGTCACAAATTCGATTTGCACATTGCCAAATAGTCCGGACTGAGCATTGAGTTGTTCGAGCGAACCGATTGCAGTCGCTGGATCCTCAGGATTTTGGGGCTGACTCAACACGGCTTGCGCATTTTCCTCTTCCTCTTGGCCAGCCTGTTGCTGCGATGCAAAACTCACCAGACGCATCGCCCGCTTGACGCTCTCAGGATCGGCAGGCCCCAGCGATAGAATATGAGTGGCCGGTGCTCCAGGCTGCTGGGATTGATCAAGCGCTTGAACGACTTGCATCCATCCAGCCACCGATGGAATACTCCCTTGCAAATTGACCTGATTCAGTCGTCGATCGACTTGCAAAATTTCCTGCAAACCGTTGGGACTCGGAATTCGAAACAAAGCCAATTCGCCGTTGCGCTCGGTGTTCACTGTAACCTTCGGTCCAATGACGGTTCGTACGGCATCTTCGAATTCACGCCAGGTCAGATGCTTCAGGGCATAACTGTTCTGAGTGTAAGCGTCTGGTCGCACGCCACCAAACTTGTTGAGCCCCAGCTGGGTTGCCTCTTGACGCAACTGCTGCATCTTTCCAGCGATTTGAGCTTGAACCGAACTCGGTGCCATGACCATCAGCCGGCCCGTTTGCGGTTCTGTGCTGACACGGACGCGAGGATTGGCAGAGAAATCGAGCTGTAAGCGGGCCGCGACCGCAGCCACAATGTCAGGCGGAAGATCATAGAATTGCAGCCTCGCTGCGTCATTATCCACCTGGATGGACACTGCCCCACCAGACGAACCCCCTCCATACTGGGTAATCTGCTGCGAAATTGCAACATCAGCTAACTGAACCAGCAAGAGGAATTTTGCAAAGCTGCGAAGTTTCATTTTCACCGTGTGGGCCCTTCCATGGCACCTAGAGCATACGACCCAAACGCCCCATCTCATCTCTGCGACGGCCCTGGCGATAGGTCGGTACGTACCTCTACCACCCCTATTTTCGGCAAAGTTCCCCTAACACTACAGCATTCTCCCCTCACTTTCGTTAAAAACGTTAAACTCTACCTCCCGCCCCCAACAAAGGACATCCATATCCACTTTGGCAAGTTTGTTTACGCGAAATTCCTTGCAACAACTATGTGCAACTGAGGTGGAAAACTGAGTACACTAAATAGGTTGCGTTCGCTCACTGTTTAGTAACGCCCTGCCGGACAGGAACCCTCAACTGGTTACACACGCTATGGCTAGCAATTTGAAAAACTTTTATCAGCACATTTTCGCGGCAAGTTTTTTTGCCGTGACCCTGGTTTGTTGTACCGTCACTGCTTGGGCGCAAACGGAGTCCGCGACCGGATCCGGGTCCACGGCGAGTGCAGAGTCGGACAATTCGCCTACCGCTCTTATTAATTCCGAGATCAGCAATGCTTGGAATGATCACGGTGTGAAGCCTTCGCCCGTTGAAGAGGATGGGAAATGGTGCCGCCGAGTTTACCTCGACGTTCTGGGACGCATTCCGAGCATCGCTGAACTAGATGCCTTCATCAAAGATAAATCGAAGGACAAGCGAGAAAAACTCGTAGAAAAAATCCTCAACGATCCAAACTACACCGAAGAGTATGCGGCCAATTGGAGTACGGTTTGGACGAATGTTCTCATCGGACGCAACGGCGGCATGGAAGACGATACGCTGATCAGTCGAGAAGGGATGATGAAATATTTGCGAGATTCCTTCGCTCGCAACAAGCCTTATGATCGAATGGTTTATGAACTGGTCACAGCGACAGGAACGACCAAGCCAGGCACCGATAAATTTAACGGAGCCAGCAATTTTTTGGTGATGAAAGTCAACGAGGAGATGGCCGTTCAAGCAACCGCTGCAGTTTCAAAAGTGTTCTTGGGACTGCAGGTACAATGCACCCAATGCCACAACCATCCTTTCAATCAGTGGAAGCAACAAAAATTCTGGGAGTTCAATGCCTTCTTCCGACAGTCGCGCGCCTTGCGAAGATTCGTGCCAGGGGGACGCGATATTGATCACGCAGAACTCATCGACCAAGATTTTGCAGGCGAAGGGGGGCAACCTTCAGAAGCCGAGATTTTTTATCAACTGCGAAACGGGCTAACCAAAGTCGCTTTCCCGGTCTTCGTCGACGGAACCGAAATTGGAAAGAGTGGTTTTGTGTCCGAAGTCAATCGCCGGCTTGAACTGGGTAAGCTAGTTTTGCAAAGCGAGTTCTTGCCCAAAATGGCTGTCAATCGTATGTGGTCTCATTTCATGGGATATGGTTTTACTCGACCTATCGATGATTTGGGACCGCACAACCCTTCTTCTCACCCTGAATTGCTTGAGAAACTTGGTGTGGAATTCAAAAAGGCAAGCTACGATAACAAGGCTCTGATCAAGTGGATTGTGCTTTCTCAGCCCTACCAATTGAGCAGCCGCGCGATCAAGGACAATCAAAAGGATGATCCAGCTTCCGGTGAATCTCCTAAGTTCACTCATTTCTACACTCGGCAAATGCAAGCGGAACAGTTGTACCAATCCTTGGTAGTCGTCGCAGGCTCGAACGCATCGCGAGGCACCTTGGAGCAGCAACAACAGCAACGAGATATGTGGCTTAGACAGTTCGTGATTGCATTCGGTACCGACGAAGGTGATGAAGCGACAACCTTCAATGGCACTATTCCGCAGGCGTTGATGATGTTCAACGGTGAATTGGTGCAAAAAGCTACGTCTCTCGATAAAGGGAGTTGGCTCAAGCAACTGGCGGATGCACCTACAAAGAATCAAGAAAAAGTAAACCAACTCTTCCTTGTTGGTCTAGCGCGAAAAGCGCGAGCAGACGAACTGGCGGTCTCCGTCAAACTTCTGCAGGCTCGAGAAGGAAAGGTGGATGAAATGTTGCAGGATATGTGGTGGGCGATTTTGAATAGTAACGAGTTTATCATCAATCATTGAGATGCGTGGAGCTAAGTACATGATGCCTTCTTTTCTGACCCCAACTGGAATGACACGACGCCACTTCATGAAGCACTTGGCAGGTGCTTCGGCAATGCTTGGCTCTTCGCTTGCATTGGGACATTCGCTGCGAGTGCATGCGGATGATCTTAAGAAGTCCAAGAAGTCCGCCATTTTGCTATGGATGGGGGGTGGACCATCCACCATGGACTTGTGGGATCTTAAGCCTGGTGCAATCACCGGCGGACCTTTCCAGCAAATAAGCACGACAGGTGACATGCAGATTTCCGAACACCTGCCGATGATGGCCAAACAAATGCATCACATGTCGATCGTGCGTTCGATGAGCACTCGAGAAGCAGACCATAATCGCGGTCGCTACTACATGCACACCGGTTACGTGCCTAACCCAAATATCGAATATCCAAGCTACGGTTCAGTGCTCGCCCATGAACTGATGCATCAGCGTCCTGAACTGGAGATCCCACCGTTTATTTCGGTCGGTGGTGCCAGCGAAGGTCCTGGTTTCCTCGGAATGGCTTGGGCGCCGTTTACGGTTAGCAGCAACGGTCGAATCCGTAATCTCGAGATGCAACTGAACGAAAAACGCTTGATCCAACGCATGTCCGCTCTTGACTTGATCGAGACCGGCTTCATCTCGCAACAGCGAGGCTCGGCGGCTGAGGATCATCGCAAAGTTTTGAAGAAGACCTTGGACCTGATGACCAGCGCTCAGATGCAAGCCTTCCGCGTTGAACAGGAACCTGAAGCTGTTCAAGAACGTTATGGCAAAAACAATTTCGGCCAGGGCTGCTTGATGGCCCGACGACTCGTGGAGTCCGGCGTTCCTTTCGTTGAAGTAGATCTTGGCGGTTGGGATAACCATTCGGACATTTTCAACACATTGAAGGACGATCGCTTGCCAGTTCTCGATCGCGCGATGAGCGCCTTGATTGAAGACTTAGCCCAACGCGAGTTGATCAACGACACCGCAGTGCTGTGGATGGGCGAATTTAGCCGTACGCCTAATATCAACGCCGATACCGGTCGCGATCACTGGGCTCGTGCTTGGAGCGTGGTTGCTGGTGGTGGCGGTATCAAGGGTGGTACCGCTGTTGGCGAAACCAACGAAGACGGAACCTCCGTGATCACAGAACCTTATTCTTCCGAGGACCTGATGGCTACGGTTTGCAAGGCCCTTGGTATTTCGCTCGAGACAACCTATACCAGCAAGAGTGGTCGACCGATGAAGATTGCCAACAGCGGCAAGATCATTCAAGGACTACTGAGCTAATCGATTGTCGGTTCGGATGGGTTTGAATGTCTGATTTTCCTCCCACGCAAGTGGCTGGTTCGTCTATGGAAGATCCCGGTGACAACCAGCCACAGGGAGGTAGTGGCCCGTTGAATTCGAGTTTGCCCCCTTCCTCCGAAATCAACATTGTCGCTTTGGTTCGACAGCACCAAGTCGGCTTGTGGAGATATTTGCGAGCTTTAGGGTGTGACTCGACAAGCGCGGAAGACCTAATACAAGAAACCTTTTTGAGGATTCTGCACCGTCCTTTCGAACAAAGGAACGATGCAGCCACCGGAGCTTATCTCCGTCGAGTTGCACACAATTTGTTTATTTCTCAACGTCGCCGTTCCAACAAGATTTCGTTGACGGAGAAGGCGTCAGAGCTAGAAGAATCGTGGACAAGATGGGCAGGTTTCGATAACGGCGACAGCACGATCGAAGCACTGCGAGAGTGCATGGGGAGATTGACCGAACGAGCTCAACTTGCATTGCGGAAGCGATTTGCGGAAGAGCATAGTCGAACTGAAATCGGTGATGAACTCGGAATTTCCGAGCATGGAGCCAAGAACTTGATGCAGCGAGCGAAAGCGCAGTTGCGTGAGTGCTTGGAGAGCAAACTAAAATGAACGATTGGTCCGATCGCATACTCGATAGCTTCTTGGATGAGATCATTTCAGGAGATACTCCTTCTGATTTGAGCGATCGGATTCTGGACCAATGGAAGCTTCGTCAAGAGCAAACTCGAAGCGCGAGCGTACCAATTCCGAACGTGCCAGATGACGAACAGGGCGATCGGTCTTGGTGGCAACAGGTGGTACACGTTCCACCGATTGACTCTCCGGCCACTCGTCAGTCACCAGTAAATATCGCTGCTAACACCTCCTCTTGGGCCAGCAAATCGAACTCAAACTCGAAGCGAGTCGAAACGCAACCAAGCTACTCCAAACGTTGGCGACAATCGCTCGCACTCACTCTTGGGGTCGTAGCTTGTTTGTTGGCCATCGTCTCGTTGGTGAGCGTTTTACCAAAGTTTGATCTATCGGAAGACACGGTTGCTCAAAATCAATACCCGAATGCAGCGACCAAGAGTTCGAACCAGCCGATCAAAACTCCAACTGCGCCAGCGGTCGCTGCCAAAGAGAATCCTGCGAATAAAGAAACTGCACCTTTGCCTCGTCCGGAACGCTTGGATATCAATGGATTGCCGTTTGCAGTCGTCGAACCGGATGCAATGCCGACGAATCCCGAAGAGAGCCAAACCCCAAGTGATGATGTTGCTCTGTCTGACGGCGAAATCATTGCTGAGATTAATGGGTCGTTCGCAACTCTTTGGGAACAGTACAAAGTTCAGCCTACCGGGGCTATCGATGATAAGGAATGGCTCGAACGAACCGCATCGGTTCTCTTGAACACCAAGCCAACCTCGACCCAAATTGATTTATTCAAACAAACCGAAGACGCCAACAAACGAGGTTACTTATTGCAACAGGCTACTTCGAGCGAGCGTTTTTCTCGTTTCTTTGCTAAACAAATCGTTTCGCTTTTGGTAGCACCCAAACAGGATGAAAATCCCACATGGCGGGCCGATTTTGAGTTGTGGTTAACCCAAAACATCGCGCAGAGGACACCTTATAACGAGGTTGTTTATAAGTTGCTAAGTGCAACACCAGTTACGCCTGGGAAAGACAATACGACGACGGGCCGACCAGAGAGTTTTTGGTTAAGTCATCTGCGGGACTCTCAAGGCCATCAAGTTGCTCAACGTGTCAGTTCGCTTTGGCTGAACCAGAGTCTTCAGTGTAGTCAATGCCATGATCAGGGTGATTCAGCTGAAACCTCGCAAGCCGCCTATTGGTCGCTTTTGGCAGCCTTGAATCTTGGCGACAAGCCCGAATATTTCTTTGAGTTAAAAGATGGGACCCTCAAAGCGGCCGTTGCAACTCTTCCCAATGGTAAGAGTATTGACTCCGTTCCTGCCGAGGGAAGACGCGAAGCTTTTGCCAAGTGGCTTGCGACTAGTCCATCTTTCGCGGAAGGAACTGTGAATATGACTTGGCGATTGGTGTTTGGAGCACCTTTGGTTTCCACCGAAACTGCGGTTCAAGAGCCTACGAATGCCAGTCGCCAAAAACTGCTAAAAACTTTGGCCCAGCAGTTTCGTGTACATCGCTACGATCTCTCGAGACTTGTGCTGTGGGTTACGGGCAGCCAGCCTTTTGCCACTCCATCGCGCATCATCACTCAGAAAGATTGGTTGCTTGCCTCCGAATCGGAACTGCGTGACATTCGAAATGCGGAAAATTTGTTTGCTAACTATCGACGGTTGGTGTTGTTGGAAGATGATTCCCGCGGAGCATTGCAAAAGCTGGTGCGATACGAACGTGAAGAAGCTGGAAACAAGCTTAAGCGTACCGTACTTGCTCAGCCTATGCCTACTCAATCGCTTTCCAGTCCGAACCCCATCAACTTGAGCGATGAGCCACTGCCGGCTTGGCAACAAAACTTGCGACTGCATGCTAGCCCGGACTCGGACGCAACCCATCAACAGCTCATCGATCGCCTGCTCAAGAGCAAGCTCACCTGGCCACAATTGGTTCAGCATGCCTTGGGACACGAACCGAGTTCGCAGGAGTTGTCCTCAGCCGACGAATTGCTTCAATATCATGGCGGTGATAAGCGAGCAACTCTGCTCAAACTCCACTGGACGACGCATTTGGCCAGTTCGCAGTGAAACCAGTTTGCAGTGAAACCAGTTTGCAGTGAAACCAGTTCGCAGTGAAACCAGTTCGCAGTGAGTAGCAAACTGGGAATCGCGAACGGGAATTGATCATAAAGAAAGCCTCGTCTGCGATCAAACGAGGCTTTCTTTGTTTAGGTAGCCAGTTGTTTTTTACTCGGTGAACGCAGGCTATACGTCGGTATCGAAAAAGTTGAGCAGTTCGCAGCTTACAAACTCACATCACCGTGACATGACATCCGGCGACAGATCTGTCCGGAACCACGAATAGGGCTTGGCATACGTCACCCTTTCCGATGCGTTGAAGAACGGCAGCGACCGCACAACCGGGCAGCGACTCGCATTCGACATGGGTCGTAAGCATTGCTCTGGCTCTGGGGCTTTCTTTGCCTATCCATTTATTCTCGATCGCCGGAGGCACCAGCGAACTGCATGGCGTAGTACGCTAAGGTAAGCACGCTGTGCAGCGTAGCAGCTACATAGGTCAGAGCGGCCGCATTGAGCACCTTGCTGACGTATGGCAATTCGGGACCTGAAATAATTCCAAGGTTCAGCAATTCGGTCTTTGCGCGAGAACTCGCGTTGAATTCGACTGGCAAATTAACCAGTTGGAATACTACCACTGCTCCGAACATCAATATACCGAGCAGCATGATCCCTTTACCAAGAGCGACTCCTGCAAAGAGCAAAGAGAAACCGATCATGATGGCCATCATCCCGAAATTGCTGCCGATGCTTGCGGCGGGAACTGCCATGTTGCGGATCTTCAGCGGGGCATAATGCTTGGCATCTTGCAAGGCGTGCCCCGCTTCATGGGCGGCGATTCCGACTGCTGCCATGGAATAGCCTTGGTAAACACCGGGACTTAATCGCAGAACTTTTTCTCGCGGGTCATAGTGATCGCTCATTTCGCCTGGAATCTGTTCGATGTTCACATCATAGAGCCCCGCATCGTCGAGAATCTTGCGCGCCGCATGAAAACCGCTCATTCTGGCCTGTATTTGGGACATCTCTCGATAAGCCGAAGAGACCCGATATTGGGCAAACAAGGCCAACAAGACAGCCGGAAGGGTAAACAGGATCAGCATAAAATCGAAAAAAAACATAGTGCTTTCTTTCCCCTAATTTGTACGTAGAGCCCATTAAAAAACCATCAGCCGACCGCGTTAGCCACGGTTTTCATATAGGAGCGAAGACGTTGGACAATGCCATTTCGGCGTAAACATTTTGCCGAGTGGCCTTTCAATACTACGATGCAAATCCCTTGCCAATTCGTTCTAATTTTTTTGCACGGAATTGACTTTGCTGATCGCACCGACGAAAGTGAATCGCAGGTCTCCATTTTCTTTTTACGTCAAAACAAATTCTTTAGTTGGACTGAGTCAACAAAATGCAGCCCAATTCTCGCATTTTCGCCTCCGCCTCGCTGCTGAATCGAGCTCTCTTGGTGCAGATTGTGTGGTTTTTAAGCTGTGCACCGTCTGTAACCACTGATTCTGTTGACGCAACAGCCATCCGGAGCGACAAGTCCGCTGCGCCACAGATCGATATTGGGCGTCTGGATAGCACGTTGCAACGAGAGCTCAGCAATCGCCAACTATCTCTGCAGCGACACGCAGCCTGGCAGATTATGCATGGATTTCTTCCCTATGGCGCCGCGTTGCCGGTACTCAACAACGGAGAAAAGATCAATCTGCTGGAACATTTATTGAATGGTGGAGCGATGCTTGGCTGGGAACTGTATCCCGGAGATGTTGTACCCAGCACCAAGCGGAGGGGAATTATTACCAGGCTGTCGGAAGCCGACTATTACGGTCAAGGACACGTCGACCAATGGTTGGCCATCATGGCCCAGGCTGGCGTTGCTAAAGAAGCGGAGATCAAGGTGGGAAACGCCACCTTCACGGTCGAGGATTGGTTGCGACAATCTCAGTACGATGTGTCGCGAAACGTAACCGCCGAATATGCTTGGACCCTCATCGCCTTGAGTCATTATTTTCCGAATGAACGAACGTGGACGGCCCGCGATGGTCGCAAATGGGACTGGGAAACGATGGTGGAATTCGAACTCAAGGAGGATTTGATCACCGCTGCCTGCGGAGGAACACATCGACTGGAAGCTTTAGCGATGGCATTGGAGACTCACCTCGAGCAAGGTGGAAAATTGGAAGGTATTTGGATGGCAACTCGCCAACGCCTTGATGCGGAGATTGACAAAGTTCGCCGCTGGCAGAATCGTGATGGAAGTCTGTCGAGCCACTTTTTTGAACGCCCCGGCGCGACGGCCGATCTGGTTCAACGACTTTCTTCTTCAGGACATCTCTTTGAGTTTGTAGCGATCGCATCGCCCGATGAAAAGTTGCGTGAGCCGTGGATTCAGCGGGCGGCGGCGCGAATCTGTGAATTACTTGACCTGACGATCGAACAAGATTTGGAGTGCGGTAGTCTATACCATGCACTTAATGGACTTCGGGTTTATCGAGATCGCCTCGCCGCTCAGCGACCGAGCAACGATCCAGCGTAAATCGAGCGACTTTGCGCTCTCGGAATGGCAATTGGCTTTGCTTCCAGGTCAAGTGGAATTTTGTCAATAGTATTTGGAACGGGTACTGTTCCGTAGGGCGTTTGTTCAAATTTTTTCACACCGCAATAACGATTCATGATTTCGATAATCTGGGAATCATAAATCATTTTTCCTTCGGCATCGGTAACCCCCAAGGAATCAAAGCTACCTACGGTCACCATGCTCCCATATCGATCATGGAATTCATAAGCTTCCACGCCCGATTTCCGCAGACTGGCTGCCAATTGATGGGCTCTTTCCGCTTGGATTTCATGATTCTTCTCACTGGTCAACAATTGACCTTTCGGATCGTTTTCGCCGAGGCTTATCGTTTGTGATAGACTGAAAGTAGCGACGCGAACCGTGTATCGCTTCTGGCAATTCAACAGCGAAAACTCTGCTTGCTTGTTGATTCCAACGATAAAGTCGTCCACCTTGGGTGCTTGAAAAAATTCTTCGGGCAGAAGTGGGTTCTTGGTAATAAAAGCTGTACCCATAGGTCCTTTACTTTTTCGTTCTTCATCATCTGTTCGTTTCCAAATGAATCGGCGGTAGGCGTCTACCCACTCGTTGCTCTCGATTTTGTTATCACCATTGAGGTCGCCGGTAGTTTTCTCAAGACATGCTGGACGAAGATGTTTGATTATTTTCAATTTCTCTTTGACCGCAGGGTTATCGATCGAGTCGAATTCGCCTACCAAAACGGCAAAGCCTTTGGTCGCTTGATGATTCATCGGCTTTACCTTGTAAACGCGGCCATCAGCAGTCACACGCTCATCCCCAAGCTCTTTTGCATAATCAAACTGCTTCGAGTGAACATAGGCATTCATCTTCAGTGTCTGTCGCAATTCAAGTGCCAGCGTTTGGGCACGCTTTTCTGCATCTTCACCGGTAAACGTATATGCGTAGATCAACCACGGTCCGTGTACATCTTTCAAAACTAAATCGCTGGTCGTGGGTTGCTTGCGGAACATCGACAAAAACGAAGGTGGATCAGCGGATAAATTCATTCCACAGGTGAGTGTCACCGCAAATAAAGCTGCGGTAAACAGCCGGATTACGTCTTTACGGTCCATCGTAAGTCCCTCATCTCATTAGCGATTGGAATGCTGAAAGAACAGAGCTGGTGAGGATTGTCCCAGGCTCGAAACGATCTTGCGGAACCAAATCCTGGTTATGCCCCAGGGTTCTGTACCAAACCGGGCGTATCGTGGCCAGACGAAAATTGCATGGAGCCTCGGTGCGAGAGCAACTCGTGTTGGATCAACAAAATGATGCCATAAGGCAACAACACTCCGCCCCGCTCGAAGGCAAACAGAATAACGCAAACTCTTTAGCAACATGGACTTACAGCCCGGCAATGCCAGAAGACTGACACGGCGGCCCATCGATTGCTACTCGGTCGAGAGAAATAAATTCTCGGGTTTTCTTGGTTCCTGTGCACGAAAGCTCGCGACGAATCGCCAATCCCCCCATCGCTAGCGGACTGATCCTTATGCATGCATTGTGGCTTATTGAATTGACTGCAGCCATGGCGATTCAAGGTCCCATTTGGACGCGAAAACCAATCCCCTTGCCCGGCCGCAGTATCCGAGACTACTGGACCTACAGTCGACAACGTATCAACCAATGGCACGAACAACTTCATCGTATCAAGGAACATCTCGACCGCCCTGGCGCCATTCGGCGAACCGCTTTGTGGGCCGAGGCGCAACCGGTGATCGAAGAAGTCTTGCTCAGCGAAATGCTCACGCGTTATGTTGCCAGCATGACATCATTTCTGGAGCGAACAAATTTTGACCACGATGGTCATCCGATCGCCCGCAACATCTTTCAATCCCACTGTGAAGTTCGAAATCGCTGTCTCCATTTAATGGTCTATGCTCCTGGACTTCCGGTCGAACTTTCCGTTCATCTCAATCGACTCCGATTTCTCATGGAGCGTTGGATTGATCAAATCCTAGCTCGTATGCCGCATGAGATCGAAAGCCAAGAGTACTGTTTCTCATCCGATCAGATCGCTGATTCACGGAGAATTCGCCAAGGTGATATCAACGATTTGAGCGATCGTTTATGGTGGAGTCTGTTATTGGCTGGCCTGCGAGGAAACATCAGCGGTCAACTCGATCGCCGGCCTAACAGTCCTCGACTCAATGCGTTGATCGCGCAACAGGTGCTAGGGATGTTTAGCAGCGATTATTTTGATGACTTCGGGTTACTCAAATCGGTACGTCGTCAAGCTATTGAGGCAACGATTTCCGACAGCGATACACAAGAGGCCACATCGAGTTTTGAGCTTAAATCCCCGCTCCACAAACTTCTCTCCAAGAAACGGGAGATTCAGTGGATGAAGCGGTTACCCTGAGCCTGCCATGGTATTCAAGAGGTGTGCAGGGGATAGGGTAAGTGGCTGATCGAATTGAAATAGTCCAGTTTCCAACTCTCGCCCTCCCAACTCAGTGCGGTGACCGCCGCATTGAAAATTGGTCCCCATTGCTCGACATTGCTACTGTCAGCGAGCATTTGTTTCAGCAGTAATCTTTTGAAGTCTGCATGGATCACTGCGCAGGCGAAATCCGTGGACTTTTGCAATTGGGACTTGAACCAGAGAATCGCGCGCGCAGCCCGCTGACTGCTCAAATCCGAGGTTTCAAAAGGGCGTTTCTGCCACCAGCCATCGCTCGCAATTCGCGAATCGATTTCGTAGTCGGGATAGTGAAATTCAAGTTCGGCGGTGCCCATTCCCGCTTCCCCCTTGCGACCGACAGCCGAGTAACCGCTGTAACATCCACCAACTTCGTGCAAGTCGATGTGCACAAAAGGTTTCAAAGGATTGCGACGCCGAATCGCCTCGGTCGTATCAAGCGATCGTTTGAAAGGGCTGCACCACAGCGCGGTCAGCGGCAGCGATTCCATCCAGTCGCCCAATTGCTCGGCCTGCTGAGCACCTACTTCGGTGAGACCAGGATCATGCACTCGCTGATGATCGGGTAGAGCGTTATTGGCAGACTGTGCATGTCGGACCAATATTAACCGCATGATGTCTTCCTTGAGAATACATAAACCGCGTTATCGTCTCTCTCGTGAATTCCGATGATGCAATTGGTCTCGAATCGCGTCGAACAATAGCCATTGGATGGCCAGCATCAAGACGGGCGTTATGAACATAAACAATTGACTGATAGCGGAACTTTCCAACCAACTTCGCAAGACACGGCTGGACTGATTCAATTGTGCGACAAAACCAAAGTACAGCGAAATGGAGAAAACAGCGTTAAAGACCAACAGAACTCCGCTGATCGCCATGGTAGCCAACATCCACAGGCACCCCGATCCTAAAAACAATTGGTGCAATCGTGGAGGTTTCGGCGCTGGTGAGTCCATAAAGCGTGCAACCACTCATCGTGTACGAAACTCAAATGAAGTCTAAACGGAGATTTTCAGTCGAGTTTCCTGGCATGATTGTCCGAGCAAAAAGAATGCTCAATCCCACAGCAATATAACAATTTCTCTGGGGTAAATCATGTCCCCTGAATTCCACTGGTTCCTGTTCCCGGCTCCCGAGCACTATTTTCCCAGGAATTCGTATTGCGGGCTAATGCCTGATCCGTTCCAGGGACCACACGTGGACCGGGCAAGGTCGCTTCTACCAATCGTTTGAGTTCTTCACCATCGATCATTTCCACTTCGATCAATCGTTTGGTGACAGCCTCGAGCGCTTCGCGACGTTCCATCAATATTTGATGCGTTGAGGCTACCGCTTCATCGATAATGCGTTTTACTTCGAGATCGATTTCCCGAGATGTTTGCTCGCTGTATTCGCGCGAATTGCTTTCCATACCGGCACCGGCCAGGAAGGGCGAACGGTTTGATTCGCGGTAGTTCACTCGGCCCAATCGACTCATGCCGTATTCCCGCACCATGCTGCGAGCGATCGTCGCACATCGTTCCAAGTCATTTTGGGCTCCGGTGCTGATATCTTTAAACACGATCTCTTCTGTTAAAGTCCCTGCCAGTAGCACCTGCATCTGCGCTTCGAGTTCCGATTTAGTCATCAAGTAGCGATCACCCTCGGGGCGTTGCATGGTGTAACCAAGCGCCGCCAGACCGCGGGGTATAATAGACACTTTATGCACCGGATCGGTATTGGGAAGACTGTAGGCCAGCAAAGCGTGTCCCGCCTCATGATAGGCCACGCGGCGTTTCTCATCTTCGCTCATGATACGTCGCTTCTTCTCCAAGCCCGCAGTGACCCGCTCGACGCCGTCATTGAACTCTTCTTGTCCTACTAAGGATTTTCCCTTTCGAGCAGCCAGCAAAGCGGCCTCATTAACAAGGTTTGCCAAGTCAGCTCCCACGAAACCGGGCGTAATACTCGCGATTTCTTTTAGCGCGACGTCGGGCCCCAACTTTACGTTCTTGACATGAACTTTGAGGATTTCTTCTCGGCCACCTTTGTCAGGTCGGTCCACCAAAACGTGCCGGTCAAATCGTCCCGGTCGCAACAGCGCAGGATCAAGAGTTTCCGGGCGATTGGTCGCGGCCATCACAATAATGCCCGTATTCGCTTCAAAACCATCCATCTCCACCAACAAGGCATTCAGTGTTTGCTCGCGTTCATCGTGGCCACCCATGATGTTGCCGCCACGACTTTTGCCCAACGCATCCAACTCGTCAATGAAAATGATGCAGGGCGACTTGCTCGCCGCTTGCTGAAACATGTCTCGCACTCGAGCCGCACCAACACCGACAAACATTTCGACGAAGTCGCTACCAGAGAGCGAAAAGAACGGGACCCCCGCCTCGCCAGCAATCGCTTTGGCCAATAAAGTTTTTCCAGTACCAGGAGGCCCTACCAACAAAACACCTTTGGGTATGCGCCCACCGAGTTTCTGATACTTGTCCGGGAATTTGAGAAAGTCCACAATCTCCTGCACTTCCTCCACCGCTTCGTCAATCCCCGCCACATCCTTAAACGTAGTCGCATTGTCGTCCTGAGCGTATAAACGGCCTCGGCTTCTCCCAAACTGCATCGGCGAACCGACACCGCTAATTCGCTTCAGCATCATGTAGGTAAAGAAGATAATTAAACCCGTCATCAACAGCATCGCGAAACCGAACTGTCCCCAGGCTGATGGGGTCAAATATCCGAATGGAATATTCGCCGAAGTTAACATCTCACGCAATTGATTGTCGGCCGAGTCGGTAAATGATCGCACCGCGCGGAATTCCATATCCTTGACTTCAGCCGCTTCACTCTCGCCTTTCAAAACCTTGTACTCGACCTTACCAGTGATCAAGTCATTGGACATTTGAATATTCTTGAGCTTGCTCAATTCGATCTTGGTATCGCTCTTGGTTTTGGAACTTATGACAATCTTCCCTTCGAAGCCCTCGGCCAATTGCGTCGAACCCGGTTCAACGTACTTGGTTGCCTGAACCAATCTCACAAAATCGGAATACTCCAATCGGTATCCTGAATTGTTGACCACGAAAGCGCCAATCAACAGGACCAACATGCCTCCCAGCAAGATGTACCAAATCACCTGGCCACCTGAAATGTTGCGATCCGAATTGGCTTTACGATTCGAATTATTAGAAGAATCACTCATTGGCAAACCTAGTTTGAGTAGTCATAGCTTGAGTCGTCGTTGCGGTGCCAAACTCCAGCGGTCGCATGATCGACCCTCCATGAATCAGGGCCGAGCCGCTCGCTCGCACGATCGGAAGTCATTTTCTAATGGGCTAACCGTTTAAGGGGGACAATAGGCAACAAGCCTACGGTATCATATTCCACTAATTGATTGGAGGTACCACCGAGTAAGGTGAGTTTAGACAATTTTCGAACCACTGAAACGAATATCGCGGCTGGGAGGATACGAACTATGCAACGAATCGAGTCACTGTGGTTGGCGAGCCAATTCGTTGTCTCTACAATGTACAAACGCGCTGGAGTTTAGACTCGTTTGAGCTGCAACGATAGCTATTGATTCTGTTTACCGAACGCGATTTACCGAACGCTTCTTACCGAACGCTTCTTACCGAACGGGCATCCATGGACGCGACTGCAAGGCAAAACATAGCCGTTCTTGGAGCGACGGGAAGTATTGGGCGGGCGACCTGCGAAGTACTGAGACACCTGGGATCACCCTACCGAGCCTGGGGATTGACGGCCCACCGCGACCTCGATTCGCTCAGCCAACTTGCCGATCTTCTCTCTCCGGCGGAAATCGTCATTTCTGGGGGTTGCCCCGAACAAACACCGTCAGCTAATCCCTGTGCTCCCTCAAAAAAGGGCCCTGAACACACCCAAAACCAGCGTAGTATTAGTAAGCACACCCTAATGGGCAGTGACCGCTGGCGAGTTCGGAAAGGGACCGAAGCTTTAGTGGCCCTCGCCTCGGCCCCCGAGGTCGATACAGTAGTAGCGGCCATCGTTGGAAGCGCCGGCATGGCGAGTACGCTGGCAGCCGTTGAGCATGGCAAACGGGTCGCCTTAGCCAACAAAGAATCGATGGTTGTAGCCGGCCCCATCATGTTGCAAGCAGCTGCCAAAAGCGGTGCGCAAATACTTCCGGTCGACAGTGAACATTCTGCGATATTCCAGGCGATGCAGGCTGGTGGAGTCGATGAGGTGGAGCGGATTATTTTAACGGCCAGCGGTGGGCCTTTTTTGCGAAAACCGTTGAATGAACTCGCGGAGGTTAGCGTAGAAGAAGCATGCCGGCATCCGACGTGGCAGATGGGGCGTAAGATCACTATTGATTCAGCCACCATGATGAACAAGGCTTTGGAAGTGATCGAAGCTCGTTGGCTGTTCCAAATTCCAGCGGAAAAAATCCACGTCATGGTGCACCCTCAATCGATCATTCACTCCATGGTGGAGTTCAAAGATGGAAGCGTCTTGGCCCAAATGAGCCCACCTGACATGAAACTCCCGATTCAGTACGCGTTGACATTCCCAAAAAGGCTACAATCCCCTACGCTGCGCATGGACTGGAGCAAAAGAACCGAATTGGATTTAGAGCCGGTCGATTTCGAACGCTTTCCCGCTCTTCAACTGGGCTTCGAAGTGGCCAAAATGGGTGGCACTGCGGGTGCGGTTCTAAATGCCGCCAACGAGGCCGCCATTGAATTGTTCTTGTTGGAAAAAATACGTTTCATCGATATTGCCAAAATTTGTAAAGACGTCCTAAATCATCATCATTACGAAACAACACCCACGATCGAAAGACTTTGTGAATTAGATCGTTGGGCTCGTCAGGAGGTTATGAAGTGGAATTGATTCTTAACGGTGAGCTATCCACTTGGATTCCCGTTTTAGCAGCCGATCCGAGTTTTCTCGAAACGTTTGTAGGTCGGTTCTGGAACTATTTCCAAGTTGCTCTCGGTTTGGGCTTCGTCATTTTCATCCATGAGCTGGGGCATTTTTTAGCAGCCAAATTCTTCGGAGTAAAATGCGAAAAATTCTACGTCGGCTTCGATGTTCCCATTTCGATCGGTCCCATTAAGTTCCCGCGCACACTTGGAAAATCTCAATGGGGCGAAACCGAGTATGGGATAGGCATCATTCCCCTGGGGGGCTACGTAAAAATGCTTGGACAGGACGATGATCCTCGCAATGCTCAGAACGAAAATGAGCGAATTAAACTATCGCGCGACGATGCGGAATCACCTACAGTCGCTCCGAAGCTCGACCCGCGATCCTATCCGGCCAAACCTGTTTATGCCCGCATGATCATCATTAGCGCTGGCGTGATCATGAACCTGATATCCGCTGTATTCATGGCCGCGATCGCTTATTCCATAGGGGTTCCCTACACGCCCACCGTAGTCGGACAGGTCATCGGCGGCTCGCCAGCTTGGGAAAGTGGTATTCAACCTGGAGACTACATCGTTCAGGTTGGCAGCATGACCGAGCCTAACAAGCAATTGGATTTCAGGGAAATGAGCGCCCTTATCGCAACCGAGGGACTTCAAGATGATGAAGCCCTCATTCCCCTTACGATTGAAGCGAATCAATCCACCAAACAAATCTCCATCCAAGGCTCGAAACAGTTTTCAACCAACGGCAGATTTGTCGCCCTGGGAGTAACACCCGCCAACTTGGCCTCCGTTTCCTCTTCTGGCACCTTCGCTCTATTCTCCAATCCCTCGATGAAAGATGTTGATCTAAAAAGCGGAGACAAATTCATCTCGATCAATGGCCAGACGCTACCCCCATTCGCCGAGTTCGGAGAAGCTCTCAGCTTTGAAGTCAATCGCCAATTTCAGGCCAATTTTTTCAAGCCCGTGGACGTAGTGGTCGAACGAAAAGAAGGGGAAGCAAACAAGCAGTACACGCGAACGCTCCCACCCAATCCGATGAGAACATTGGGATTGGGTTTCAAAGCAAGTCCAGTGCGGCGCATCGCCAAAAACTCGTTGGCAATGATGGCCGGGGTACAGGTCGGAGATCAACTCATTGCCGTAGACGATCAACCGGTAGTCGATGGCTGGACGTTGCCGCTGATCATCGCCCGCAAAGGGGCCGAAGGAGAGGTCAAACTGACTTTCCAGCGTGGTAGTGCGGGAACCCAACCTTCGAATTACATGGTCACCTTACAACCTTTCACGCCCAGCTTCGACACCATCGCCCAGGTCGGTGGCATGATGACGATCAAACATCTCGGTATCGCCTACGATGTTGAACCAGAAGTTAGCTTTGTAGAACCCGATAGTCCTGCTGCGAAAGCAGGTATTCAAATCGGCGATAAGCTTGGCAAAATCAAATTCTATCCCAAGCCCGAATATGCAGATAAAATCAGTATCAATACGACCGATAAGTCGCTCACCATCGACTCTGAATTAACGATCGCCACGTTAATGGTCCTCGTACAGGAGCTCCCGCTCGATCTAGAAACCGAACTCTATTTCACCCGCGATGCCGTGGTTCAACAAGCCAAAATCAATACCTATGAATCGAATCAACACTTTTGGTATACCCGCGGTGTTATGATGCAAGGACTGTCTCGCCAAGTGGTGGCGACATCTGTCCCGCAGGCCCTCGGCTTTGGCCTGAAAGAAACTTGGCGACGCCTTGGCGAAGTAGTGAACTTTCTCCGCATGTTGGTCACTGGCCGAGTCCCAGTGGATTTGCTCGGAGGACCACTACGAATTGCTCAAGCCGCCAGTATTCAAGCAGAGCAGGGCCCATCGACTTTGCTGATCTTCTTAACACTGCTCAGCGCCAACCTGGCAGTGGTCAATTTTCTCCCCATTCCAGCACTCGATGGCGGACATATCATGTTTCTGACAGCGGAAGCAGCCTATGGGAAACCCGTCAATGAAGCTTGGCAAATAAGACTCACCATAGCGGGCGTCCTGGCCCTCCTATGTCTCATGGTGTTTGTCATCCTTAACGATGTCGTCCAAATGATCCTTTAATCAACCACCATCTGCAGACCACCACCATCTGCAGACCACAAAGTCCAACCGCTTGGCTGAGGTCGAACTCGAACCGTTATGATCCCACCGAGCGTACGCATGATTGCACTGGATGCTGCAGGCACTATTATGGAGCCAGAGCCTGCAGTGCATCACGCTTACCGTGACATCGCAAACCGATTCGGTTACGCTCTGAACTCAGCCGACATCAAGCAACGTTTTCCTGCTGCGATGAATGAGTTCTTTCCTTTGTCTTGGGATGCCGCGCAGGCCAGCGTAGATCATGAGCAGCAATGGTACGCTTGGCGCGGACTTGTTTCCAAGGTTTTGCATGAAATACCTACAGAAGAAATTGAACCCATTTTTTCAGCGTTATGGGAACATTTTCGTTTGCCTCAGCACTGGCATATCTACGACGATGTTAGGCCCTTTCTTCTGGCCCTCAAGGCCAAAGGTTACGGCATATGCGTCGTCTCAAATTTTGATCGCAGGCTGCATGACATTGCCGCGGGTTGCCCTGAACTTGCGCTCGTAGATCATTGGTTTGCTTCGGTTGATGTCGGATACCAAAAACCTTGTGCCGAATTCTTTCGCCGCATCGAGCAACGACTCGCTCTGCAAAGTCATGAACTTCTCATGATCGGTGATTCGCTGCATGCGGACTACTTTGGCGCATTGAATGCCAACTGGCATGCTCGTTGGTTGCAGCGCAGTCCGAATGCTACGCCGGTTTCTCGCTCGGATGGCCCGATACCAAGCGAGGTTCGTACCATTCAATCTTTGAGTGACATCCTCTAAGTCATCAACTTTGAAGTCGAGATAAGGTCTGCCATCATATTCTGAAAAGTCACGGCCAGAACCTTACAAAAAGTGGACCGCACGCCGCAATCTGCCGCTGAACTATCGGCTCGATTCCAGGAGCGCAATCAAATCGGACAACTCTTGGATGGTCAAGACTTGCTCAAGTCCTCCCGGCATTACAGATGTCTTACCGGGGCGAATTTCTTCGATCTCTTGAGCATCGATTCGCCGCCGCTGATCGGCAGCCATAATCACGGTAACCCCCTCCGCGTTCTCCTCTGTCAGCAAACCATTGACAACTTCGCCATCGCGGGTCAGCACCATTACCGGCTCATAGCTGCGAACAAAACTAACGCTCGGATATAGAATCGCTTCCAAAAGATCGCGGCGCGAACGAATCGAACCGACTCGACTCAAATCGGGCCCGATATTTCCACCGCGATAGCCGATCTCATGGCAGGCTCCACAAGACGCTTTGGATCCGTGAAAAACCTGCAATCCACGCAGTGGATCGCCCCCCTTCAATTGAGTCATAAAAGAATCCAAGCGTTCTTTTCTTTGCTCCAGCGAACTATCGATGCTTGCGGCCAGTTTCTTCAGTGCCGGCTCACGCTGTTCCACTGGATGCATCGCAAAATGGCGAATCAAGCGGTCCATGGGAATCGATTGTGCCACTTCGTTCTTCAGCAACGACGACACAATACTTTCGGTCAACTGCTGCCGTTGATCGGACTCGAGTATCGAGAGTAGGGATGAGATTTCCATCGGTCCAACGCTCTCGAGTTGTAAAGCCAATAGATCTCGTTGGTCATCGGACAAACTTCCTCGTCTTAGGGCCTCAATCGCAAGCCCACGCTCCGCAACCGGATGATCGCTCCCCAATTGCCGAACGAGTTCCTCAAGTTCCACCTCAACGATCGCGTGAGCTTGAGGTGGGAAAGTTGCTAAAATCTCCGTAATAGAGGCTCGCCTGTCGGGTGCCACAGCTAGTAGTGAGGTAAGCCAACTTGAAAGTTTCTCGCGAGCGTTTTCGGGAATCTTGTTGCGTCTCAACATGGTCAATATCAAAACATGATCGGCCGCAGTCCCTTCATCCCGTCCAAGTTGCATCAAGGTTTCTAACCATTTTTCGGACAATTCTATCGCAGGAAGCGATGCCAAATTGGCAAGAATTGGAGTGCGAGTATCGGCATCCAATTTATGGGCTACAAGGTACTCAGCCATTGCCAGCGACAACTTTGGTTTATTCATGCACAAAGCGAGCAATGATCGCAGCTCACGTTCGGACGACTGAAGTCCCACAGTCAGAACTTGATCCAATTGATTCGCGATCTCCAAATCCCAGCCGTCGCTGCGCGAGATCAACCACAGAGCGGTCGAACGGGCGTATGCTTGCTCGGCGGCACTGCCATCTTTCTTGGTTAGCAAGTCAAAAATCGCAGCGAATTCTAAGGCTTGTGGTTCCAAGGCATGCAGCGCCTTGCAATATGCGGGCACGTTGGTTCTGCTCTTCAAAAGGAGTTTAGCGAGTTCAACGTTCTTGGATTCAATCACCGCATAGGCCAAGGCATGTTCCAGCAAACGATCTTCGGAGAGGTCGGGCAACTGGGCAAGTTCATTGAAAACATTTTCAACCTGCAAATCTTTGGTGACGGCCCATAGTCGTCCCAAACCTTGAAGGCTTAGACGCAATTCGATGGGATCGGTCACTTGGCTTCCCGAGATACCACGTAACTTGATAGACGAATATCGACGGGTAGCCAGTATTTGCTGCGCAGTTTGCCGCAGACGTTCTTCGGGCAACGCAAGCGTCTGGGCAATCAATTCTAGAGACCGTTGCTGACGACTGCGGCCAAGCAACCAGAGTAATTCTTGTCGCGTTTCAACCGAAACTTCCTTATGAGCGATTCTTTCCGCAATGGGTTCCAATGCATCTGGAACACGACGCTCAAGTTCCGCAAGAGCCCGATTCACGTTGCCGATTCGCATCTCTTCCAAGTGACCAAAGAGTTCATCGTATTCAAGCTGATCCCACGGAATCTGTTTCTCATTTTTCTGCACGGGTCGGGGCGATTGCTGACTGCTTTCCAAACGATAAATACCACCGGCGGCTGCACTTTGATCTAGATGGGAAGTGGGACAGCAGAGACGATACCAACCACCGGTATCGATCACCAATAAACTTCCATCCACATCATGCAGGACATCGGTTGGATGAAAATCGAGACGATCGGATTTTAATAAATCCGTGTCCTTGGTGATGTAGCCTGATTGAAAAGGCTCTAAGCGATGCGCGGTTATTTTTTGAAGATTAAAGTGAGTCGCAACCAAAGCACCATTGAACTCCAACCCCAATAAATTATTTCTGATCGACATTAGGCCAGAAGGTGCGGCTGGGCCTAGATGAGTCATGATCGGCATCAAATCGCCAGTGCGCGGGTGCGATTGAATCACGCCATGATCCTTTCCATAGACACCGCCATAGACGGCATGGACCAGCCCATCGCGCCGACCACCGGCAGGATGTTGTACGAAAGTGCTGGTAAAAAAGAGGTTTCCTGTCCGATCAAAGGCGATTTCAACCGGGTTATCCATGCCACCCGTCATCACCGATTCGAGCTGTCCACCCTCCAAAGGCCGGCGGAAGATATGCGAAGCTGTCGTTTTCAACATGCTGCCATCGGACAATTCATGCGTCTGTTCGGCAAAAGCACCTTTGCACCAATAGATCAGACCATCCGGCCCGCGAAAGGGGCCATGTAAATCGTTCGCGCAACCGGTCAGGGTTTTTCCATCAAACCAAACTTCGCGGACTTCGGCGACCCCATCGGAGTCGCGATCTTGCAACTTCCAAATCTGGGGCGGAGCGGCTACCAAAACACCTTGGTCAATACATAAGATACCTTCTGGAAACATCAACTTGTCGGCAAAAACTTGTCGTTGATCATAAACGCCATCGCCATCTTGGTCGACCAACCGCACAACGCGATGCGTCAATTCCTTAAGTTGCTGTTGCACCGGTGCATTGCTGCCCGATGACTCTGTGACGAAGAGACTTCCATCCGCGGCGACGTCCGCACTGATGGGCCACTTGATCAAGGATTCTCCCGCGACCAGCCGCAGTTTGAGTCCTGCCGGAAATTGAAAGGAATGTTGATTGATTTCAGCCGTCACGAAACTTGCGTTGTCCGACGAATTGGGCGACTGGCCGAAGATCAGCGTTGGGGATGCCAAGCCCCCCAACAACAGAATGGTGACTATCACCCAAAAACGTATGGGCATGCGCAGCGTCCTTCACTCAACTAAAATTCGATCTTCAAAGTTGCTGCAGACAACGTTATCGGTTGAACAAGAACGCCGGACTATTGAGCAGAGCCCAGGCCAAATCCTGCACTCCGACCAATCGACGATTCTGTGCCTCAAAGCGAACTTGAACTATGGCTTCCCGCATGGTTTTCCATTCGTTGTCCAGCGGTTCATACGCTTTCTTCAACACCTGCCACTGCTCTGCGGTGCGACTTTCAGCAGGCGTCTTGATCGCTGCGACCAAATTGGCATCCAAGCCTTGTACAAATTTTCCAATCTGCTGTGACATCGTCAGGCGGAATTTACCGATGGAATGCTCTTTACTAGGAAATTGCTGATCCATTTCCACTGTAACAATCCATTCCGAATCACCCGCTAGAGCTTCGGACAACAGGAAAATCGCTTCATGCGATTTACCAAACTGAGGTGCAATACCCCATCCCGAACCGACGTTCCCGTCGATCGAGCCCCTAATATTCCAATCGTTCTGACTAAAGTCGGCTTGCGGCTCCAGCAAGGGAATGGTTATCACATCCATTGGCTTATCGGCCCGGGCCGCTTTGACCACGAACTCACTCAAGACAAAATTCCCATCGGAAGCGCGGCCTGGTCCTTGCTGTGCAAGCGATGGATCGGGGAGTACTTCCAAGCGCAGCGCGGAGAGATTTTTAACTTTGGTTCGCAACACGTATTTGTCTAAGTTTTTGTTACCGGAAACCAGGAAGCTCCCGTCCTCATTGAGCGTCAAAACAGCACCCGCGGTTGAGGAAGCGTCATTCCAAGTGATGGCGTCCCATTTCGGTTCAACGATCAAACTTTCCGCCCAGTTCTTGACTCGCTCCTGCAGCGGACCATTTTCGAAAGCGTTCAGTTTGGCTTCATAATCTGCCAAGTCGCGTCCAGGTTGTTGCAAAGACTCCAGTGCTAATTGCGATTCTTCGGGCGTTGGGCGGCGTCCCAAGAATCTCAAGAATACGTTTTCGACCACCTTCGCATCGTCCATTTCGGTGGCCACCATTTGATTGAGAGAAGAGTTCGGTTGAGTCAACGCCGAAGCGACAGTTTCCCCGTTGACAAGCTTAATGATGGGTCCGAGAACCACGCTATTGGTTCGTTCACACTCACAAGCACTTTCGCGGACGGGTCTTCCAAAATCGTCCAAAAATGGCAAACTGACTCCCGCATCGGGCAACTCGGCAGCACGAGTGCCGGGAGGCAAATTGGCAATTTGCGTGGTTGCCCCGGTCGCCTTGAAGATCGAATCGTAGAGAACTTCCGCTGGAAGCCGACGAGCTAATGCATGAGAATAATTGATCGAATCATCCACATTGGATTCATTGGTTTGCAATGACAACTGATACGTTCGCGACTTGCAAATCGTCTTGATCAAGTGCTGTGTATCAAAACCATGTTCGATAAAGTCACTGGTCAACGCTTCCAAGAGCGCCGGGTTGGTTGGCGGATTTCCTGCTCGAATGTCATCGACCGGCTCGATAATTCCAATACCAAGCAAATAACTCCAAATGCGATTGACATAGCTCTTCGCAAAATATGGATTTTGTTTGGAGGTCAACCAGCGAGCCAGTTTTTCTCGGCGCGTCAACGCCGAATCGGTTGGATCACTCGCTTGATCGACCGAGGTGAACTGATAGGGAAACTTCGGATCGACCGCTTTACCCGTTCTCTCGTTCTTTACTTGACCACCTTGCCGGTCGTAGATGATTTCCACCAGAGGCAGTGCGCCCATCACAGCCGAGCCGCCCACCTTTTGGCCGCTGAAACGGCTATCTTCTTTCATCGCAACGTCAGCAAAGTAGCCAGCCAAATCGTAATATTGGTCTTGGGTCCAGCGTTCAAAGGGATGGTCGTGACAACGATTGCAATTGAATCGAATCGCTAAAAACAAATGAGTCGTATTCTCCATCAACTCTAAGGGGTCTCGCAAAATCTTGTAATAGGAAGCGGGTGGAGTCTGTAAATTACTTCCGCTCGCCAACAAGACCTCTCGCGAGAATTCGTCATACGGCTTATTGGAGGCGATCTGTTGTCGAATCCAGGCCCTGAAAGAAGCCGCTCCCGCTTCACCCAAAAACTTGCGATTCACTTGGAGCAAATCTGCCCACTTATTGGTCCACTGCTCAATAAACTGGTCGCTCCCCACCAAAGCGTCGATCAATTTTTCTCGTTTGTCTTTCGATGGAGCTGGATCGCTCAGAAATGCTTGTAGTTCCTCAATACTTGGAACGGTACCTGTAAGGTCAAGATAGATTCGACGCGCGAATTCTTCATCGGTACAGGTCGTACTTGAGGTCACCTGAATTCGCTCAAGTTTCTTGTCGACCAACTGATCAATGAAATTGTATTGCGGTCCAGCGATCCATTGCACATCAGCCTTTTGCGGCATGATTGTCAGCGTTGTGGCAACGTATCTCCCTTCGTAACGAACCAAAACGGGAGATTCACCCTTCCTCAAAAATTTAACCACGCCATTCGGCTCGGCCGCTAGTACTTCGATGTTGCCGCTTTCCACAAACGCTTCGCTCGTCACATCTTTGATGGCCCCATCGTCATAATGCGCCAATACAACCATCTGTTGCTGTTTGCCTGCTTCAGGAAGCACGGGATCTTGCGGATAAACCTCAATTCGCGTGACGCGGGAGTAATTCATATCGAGCGGGGCACCGTCGGCAATCCACTTTTTCAAAACCCGATAGCCTCGATCCGTATTTTTCATCAAGGCTCCACCAGCATGTGGAACCGCACCTGTTGGTTTAAGCAACATCAAACTTCGCTCGGGAGCAGCACGATTCAGCCGCCGTCCGCCAACATCATCCACCAAGCTCAAATGGTCAGTGATGGTATCGTAGCCGCGAAGCGACAACTTGAAACCGTTCTTCCCATCTTGTGCACCGTGACAGGTCCCTTGGTTGCATCCGAATCGACTCAACACAGGCTGGACATCTTTGCCAAAATTCATAGTGGCCAGCGATGTCGCACCTTCGACTTTGATCTTCACTTCTTTCGAATACGCACCATATCTCACTATGGCAGTTTGCTCTCCATCGGCGATCGGATCGATGCGTCCCTGCGGAGAAACGCTCACAACGCCACCGGCGACCTCAATCTGGGCTGCCCGTGTCAAATCGACTGTCAGACCCTTGGGCAAAATTCCCGTAACCAAGATCTGTCGATAATCGAGCGATCCACGCAAGTGAATCTCAGCTGGAAAAACTTCGATTCCCGAAATTTTTTCTTGCCAAGCATCAACAGAGTTTTCCGGCGCGGTCGCGTTAGCACTCGCCTCCTGAGCGAGCAACTCAACCGGAGTACCCATAAGCCCAATCGCAGAAATCACCGTTGCGACACCCCTCACTACAGCGCTACGCGGACTAGGCACAAAGGTGCGTGAGGACCGATTCAACTGCAGAAGAGTCATGCACAATCGGCCAACTGCCGAAGCAGCGAAATTTGAACGGCGGAGGAGGGCATCCATGGCGGCACCATTGGCGGGAAAAAAAGAGCAAATCAATCCATCTTTAGACTATCGCAAAGAGTGTCGAATTGCAACGTTTTCCCGCTCAGGCCCTCGCCCGAAATCGGGGCATTTAACCCCGGGAGGCTAAAATATCGTCAAATTCCCTCAGCCTATAGTCGATGCCCACATAATCCAGTACGCGGCACAGACCGCGAAGAGCCACACCAAATCCATCGGGACCGCTGAAGCCGCCAAACTGCCCCCCACCTTTGACATGCGGTTCGAGATCCAGAAAAACTCCTGGAATACCTCGCTTGATTAGCTTCTTTTCTAACTTGGGAAGTTCGGTAGCCAAATCGCGCAAAATGGCTTCATGCCCAGTATCGCCAATGTCGGCCGGGACAAAATTTTTGAGCGAAGCTTCATCGATATGCTGAAGACGTTGGGCTGCCGATGGATGTCGGTAGTCTTTGATATGGACCCAACCCAACCCGGGCTTCATCGCCAAATATTCCGCAAAGACCTCATCCGGCGTCATGCCTTGGCAGACCAGATTGGCTCCATCAAAAATCAACATCATGGCGGGATGCTTGACTTGGCGATGAAGTTCGGCGAGCAATTTTCCTGTTTGCCCCACTAAATTCGCTTCCACTTCCAATCCGAAAACCAAACCTTCCGCATCGCAAACATCGGTGATCTTTCCGAGCTGATCAACCACCTGGGGAAGATGTTCTTGAGGATGGGTCCCTTTAGGATGATAGAAGGAAAACCCACGGATCAATTTCGTCTCGAATGCCTGTGCCAATTGACAAGCTTTTTTAACATCCTTTTCCAAGTATTGCTTAAACGGAACGTATCGATTCGTTGTCCCATCATCGACATCCAACAGTTTGACCTTACCTATCGGCGAACCGATCGAAGAAACGGCAATGCCGTACTCTTTTTGCATCGCTCTCAGCTTTTGTATTTCCCCTTTGGTCAACAACATCACATTCTTAATCCCCTCACCCACGTCGATAAAGCGGAGCGAATGGTATTTCAGTCCCAATGCCGCAAAGGCCGCGAGTTGCTCTACGGCCAATTTATTGTTCGCTGCTTCATCGCTAAAACCGCTGAGAAGAACTTTGGCGTTGGACATGATGAACCTAAAGGAAAATAAGTTGAAGAACTTTGATGCCCTACCCACTCGAACTTATATTGCGTAGCTACCTTCGGCCGAACACCTACGAGGCTTTAACGTGTTTGGCGGTGATAATCGAAGAAATGCCTCCTCTTGGCCCCCAATGGCTGACCAAGGTGGCGGTTTTCGGTTCCGCGACAGCAACAAAATCATCAAGGATCCTGTTGGTCACATTCTCATAAAAAATCCCTTCGTTGCGATACGCTTGAAGGTACAGCTTGAGACTCTTAAGTTCGACACATTTTTTGTCGGGTACATAGGTGAAAATTAACTCACCGAAATCTGGCTGCCCCGTTTTTGGACAAACCGAGGTAAATTCGGGACAGCGAATCTGTATCTCATAATCCCGGCCAGGATAAGAATTATCGAACACTTCGAGTTGGTCTCGATGAGGTTGAGTCACGCCACGATCTCTTTGCAATAAGGGCCAAAATACAACCATGGGGCTCCCTTGGAGCGGGAGCACGTTGGAGTATTGTGGCAAGAACGCCCCAGTTGAAAAGGGCCTTTTGTGGCGGAACGAGGAGATTTATCCGAGCCTGTGGGCCGTTACCGAAGCTTTGCCCCTGAAAGATGGGCGACTGAAATACCAAAGCAGCGTTATCTTTAAGCTGCTTTGGTCATGTGTAGATTTGCATCGGATGGTAGCCCAAATTCATCACACAGGTCTGAAACGGGTGTTTTGTCGATCCAATGCCGCATAACGATCGTGGATTTTTCTTGCGCGGTCTAAAGAGATGGCAGACATGCTTCTATCAAGCGGTGCAGATGCTTGTAGACAGATACCGTATGATGGCACATCTGCAGGAGAGGTTCAACATTAGGGTTTTTGCGAGAAGCAGCCGAAACGGATTTTGGTGCAGTGTTACCTGTTCGTGTATTACCGCGCTACTCTCTCAACAGGCTTTAAGAGATCGCTTTAAGAGATCCTGGCGTCGGCTGGGCCATTCCAAGCCCAGGAAGAATCGACCGCTTGCATCGCACGTGGCGGCAAAGTCGCTTTGTCCCAAGGACTGCCACCGTATCGATAAAGTTCAACAAACATCAAGATGCAAGCTGCGAGCATAAACAGCGTCGCCAAAATCAACATCACCGTGTAGACCGTCAAGGGAATTTTTTGAGTGGATGACTTATTCATAATTGACCTGAACGACTCTTACCTGTTGCGACTCGCAAGCACGATGCTTACCAAAGGATCTTCAAACCACTCCAATTTTAGCCAAGCTTGGAGTCCACTTTGTCGCCGGGTTGGATCGCCCCTTTGCGATAGCTCTCCAAAATTTCACAAACGGCTTTGTCAGACTCCGTGGATCGAACTCGAATGCGTCCCAAGTATTGACTGCCGCGAGTAACATCTAATTCCAAACCTTGTCGCAAACCATCATCACTTCCCAAACTGATTTCCACTAAACCACTTTTGCCTACAACCAGAATTTCGCCCTTCACCTCAGGCGCCAAGTCCAGTGGAGTCTCAGGATTGATTCCCAAAATATCCAATTGACTCTTCATCATCGTCACTTGGCCAAGCAACTGCTCGCGACGCTCGGTCAAAGCCTGCAACTCACCCTGCAATTGTGCCACACCATCGGTCAGCTCAACAACTTTATTAAACTGTGAGTCGCGATCCGCACGCGTTGTGGTGATCAAAGTTCTCAGCTGCTCAGTTTCCTTGGTCAAACGAGCCAACACTTCTTGGCTCGATTTTTCAGACGCAGCCAATTCGGAATGAGCGGCTTGCAAGTCCGATAATTGCTTATCCTTCTTGGACAGATCGTCACGGACTTGCGTCAGCTGGGTTTGCAAAGCCGACAACGCAGCTCGACGCGATGCTTGTTCTTTTGCCAATTCGTTCTGTTTGGCTTCGACGTCGGCTCGCAATTGTTGGTTGACGCTTTCCACATTGGTTAATCGGTCGCGATAACCTGTGTTCGGTGTGATGACGGCATCACGCCAATTATTATGTGTCGCATTCACCGCTGCTGCTGCGAAGAAAAACAACAGACTTAGAAGCAAAGTGGCTACGATGAAGACCTTGCCGAGCAACGACATGACGAGACTACCCTGATTAGCAACTATGAATGTCAACCGTTTTGAGTCTGGACCGCGAACAGTTTCGAGTATAGTTACAGAGGATTTCGAATGTCAACGAAGTTCATACAAAATGGGAGGTTTAGGCCAAGAGGAGCGTTTTTGCTCGTTATAACCTGAACTGATAACTTATCCCGAGAACCGGCAATCACAGGCCGGCTTTACAGCCTGACCTTTTGAATTCTATGGTTTCCGCTGTCTACAATCAAAACATCACCATCGGAATGCATGGCGATCGACCACGGATTCGCCAACTCCCCCGGGTTTCGCCCCGGTTTTCCCCAGGACAACAGCGACTTTCCTTCAGAATCCAAACATTGGATGCGATGCCCCCCAAATTCGCTAATCCAGACCCGGTCCGAACCGTCGATAGTTAAACCATAGGGATAGCGAAACTCTCCCTCACCCTCTCCTTGCCGCCCAATCACTTTGAGTAGTTCTGGCCGATCATTGTCACATCTGTATACCTGTAGTCGATGATTGCAAGCGTCGGCTACCCAAATATTTCCTTTCGAATCCATGCCGATACTTTGGGGACGTTCGAATTGCCCCGGTTCCGCACCATGACCACCCCACTGGCATACAAACTCGCCGGAGGCCGTAAATTTCTGAATTCGATCCGATGCCCCATATTCGGAAACATAAAAATTTCCCTCGGCATCTTCGAGAACATCCGTCACAAAACCGAACTCGCTCGGCGCGGTGCCGTGAACGCCGCCGATGGTCGCAGATTCCTGCAGCTCTCCTTCGGGACTGTAGAAGAGAACTCGAAAATAGTGCGTATCGGCTACCGCAACTCTTCCGCTGCGATCGATGCTCAAACCCGTCGGCCGCCCCTGCTCGCAGATCGGTGTTTGCCAATGACGCAGATACTCGCCTCGCGCATCGAAAACTTGAATGCGGGCAGTCATGTCGACGACATAGACCAGGCCTTGAGCATCGATTGTCATCGCCCGTGGTTTGTGAAACTTACCATTGGAAAGGCCTCGTTTCCCCCAAATACCCGTGACGTCTGCCCCCGCGCTATCCGCTTCACGGGTTGAAGCGTTGTCGCATCCGCAGCTAAACATCAGCCCCAACCCCCCCATGGCCATCAACCAAGCACGTCGGTCTATTTGTCTTACACCACAACTTGCCGATGAACGTCGTACCATAAAAACGTGGCCAAGAATCTTTGGTTGCCAGCGAGTTTCAAAACCGAATTATTATTTTACGGTCTTGCGGGAGCTTGAAACGGCAAAATCGACCGGTTGAATCTTCGATTTCGGGCAATTTCCACCCCCCCACTAAAAAGGGAAGTGACATTGATTGCGAAGATGGCTTTTTCTAAGATGTAGGCGCTCGTAAGGGCAAGCTTGTCGGAGGAGTCGCGATCGCACGATGACGTCCCGTCTTGCTTGTCGTCGCTTGGGTAGCATCGGAGCTTATTCATCTGCAAGCCCGGCCCAATTCGGCCTTCGTTGCTCGAGCAATCTTTTCGTTTGCAGGTAACGATGGCATCTATTTGCGATGGCATGTAGTATCGATGGCATATAGTGATGGCATATAGTATCGATTGGAAGTCGGCAGAGGATCGTCGCGATTTAGTTCACTTGGCAGTTCAGTCGATTGCCGAGGGGCAACTGGTCATCTTACCAACAGAAACCAGTTATGTTCTCGCGTGCAGTCCCTTGCACCCGATCGCGGTCGAGAAGCTTTTAGCAATCCACGCCCAAGGGCTCTTGGCGGAACCAGCGATTTTTTTGCGATCGCAAAGCGAGCTCCGCGATTATATCCCCCATCCTTCGATTGTAGCCCAGCGAGTGGCAACGCGTTTGTGGCCTGGACCACTGATCCTGCAACTCGGTTTACAACACCCCGACAGTCTCATACGCCAATTTCCCGCCACACTCCGTGGTCATATCGAATCGCGTGATGGTGAACTCGGTTTTCGAGTTGCCGCCCATCCCGCCATTCAAGAAATTCAAAAACTTTGCGCCGGTCCATTGCTGGCTGCGGAAATTATCGCCTCGGGAGGTAGATTCGCTTTTGATTCGCAGGCGGCCGGCAGCAGCGTTGGACGATTTGCCGGTTTGATCGTCGATGATTCGGCAACATCTCCAGAAGAACCTGCAACCGTACTGGCAACAGAAAACAATCATTGTCGAATTTTGAGAGCAGGCTGTGTCGGCGCATCGGAAATCAAACGAGCCACCTCCATCGTCATCCTGTTGGTATGCACCGGAAACACCTGCCGCAGTCCGATGGCC
>Ga0169931_10000219_pt1 | contig 90892 bp, 84 predicted proteins | sample Kivu_15m_20L_FD_129675 | JGI IMG/M metagenome (GOLD analysis project Ga0169931, IMG submission 129675) | Freshwater microbial communities from Lake Kivu, Western Province, Rwanda to study Microbial Dark Matter (Phase II) - Kivu_15m_20L... | ecosystem: Environmental > Aquatic > Freshwater > Lake...
GGTCTTTTGCGGGCCCGGTTGGCACGAAAATGGAGGATGGTTTGCAATACACCCGGAGGGATTCGAACCCCCAACCCTCGGTTCCGAAGACCGATGCTCTGTCCAGTTGAGCTACGGGTGCGCCTTGATTAGCAAGATTACGGCGGATAGGGCTTACCGCCAAGGTGTCGATTTCTGAAATAAGAAGCAAAAGTATCACCGTTATTATTGAATAATTTATTTGATTTCAAAAGATATCTATGCTGCTATTCAATAAAGGAAGTCCTCATCTCCCTTGGAGTTGCGTTTTGAGAGCGTTTGATCGTATTAGAAGTTACCTTGCTTGCAGCAATGGTCCTTTAATGGGCTTCGTGAAGCCTGGGTTTTAGAAAATCGGGAGTTGTTTCCATGTCCGAGAGCAAAGCCGAAGAGAACCAGCAGGTTGAGATGTTGGTCCATGACAAGGACGCTCACGCGGCCTATGCCAATTTTGCGCGCGTCACAGCCACCCCCGAAGAGGTGATTGTCGATTTCGCCCTGAATCCAAATCCGTTTGCCCAAGGTAAGCAAGAAATTCATGTCAACAACCGCCTGATCATGAACTTCTACACCGCCAAGCGACTGCTGAGCGCCCTGGCCATGACCATTCAGCGCCACGAGCAAAGCTTCGGGGCCATCGAACTGGACATCCGCAAGCGCGTCAGCCTGCCGGTTCCCCCTGCCAAGTAATGCTAATTTGGCATAACGTTAAAGCCCGCCAAAACTTGTGTCTGGCGGGCTTTTTCCGTTCAGGGCCCCGCCAATTTGCCGCTCCTTCCCGGATTGGCAGTTGCATTCCCGGAGGCTGGCAGGCAGAATATTGAAACCTGCCTTCTGCAATCAGTTGATGGTCTTTTTGAGCTAGTACTTGCCAAGTCCGGCTGATGACGGGGCTGGAACCTTCAGGATGCCGCATCCCCCGGTTCCCCGACCCCGCCACCCCCGCCTGCCGGACTCACAGCCTGGGGCCAGAAGCCCCTAGGAGATCGGACCCATGGCCTCAATCATTGCTTTCGCTCTGGCAATCACCCTGCCCATTGCGGGTGCTGAAAATCCTCCTGCTGCCTTGCAGGCCACTGCGGCGGTTTCCCAATTGGTTTTGCCAGCCGGCAAAAAGATCACGAGTGTGGAGCCGTTTCCCGCGTCGCTACGCCTCAACGGGTTGGATGACCGGGCCCAATTGCTGCTGACTGGGACATTGGATGACGGCTCCCTGGTGGACCTGACTCACCACGCCAGCCTCTCCATCGACAACTATTCCATTTTGAAGGCCCTTACGGGTAACCGGGTCCAACCTCTCGCCAATGGCACTGCCACCGCGACCCTGACCCATGCCGGGCTGAAAACCTCCGTCCCGGTGGAGGTGCGGTCCTGCGAAGCGCCGCTGCCCATCAACTTCACCAACCAAATCATCCCGATCTTCACCAAAATGAGCTGCAATGGCGGCGGCTGTCACGGTAAGGGTGGCGGGCAAAACGGCTTCCGTTTGTCATTGCTGGGCTACGAGCCGGAAATTGACTATGCCAGCCTGGCGCGCGAGGAGCGCAACCGACGCATCCTGGTCACCGCTCCGGACAACAGCCTGTTTTTGACCAAGGGGACAGGGCAGGTCGCCCACGGCGGCGGCAGGAAAATGGAAGTCGACAGCGACGAGTACCGCCTGGTGCGCCGCTGGATTGAGACCGGCATGCCGTGGGGCAAACCGGGTGACCCGACACTGGCGGAGGTGACAGTGCACCCGGCAAACCGGGTGATGCGGCCTGGAAACACCCAGCAGATCGTGGTGCTGGCCCGATACTCCGACGGGAGGACCGAGGACATCACCCGCCGCGCCCAATACGAATCCAACGCGACAGATATCGCCACCGTGGACGGAACCGCCCTGGTGCGTGCCGGTGAATCCTCCGGTGAGGCGACCGTGATGGTGCGCTACCAGGACCGGGTGGCGACCTTCCGGGCCACCGTGCCGCTTTCCAAGCCATCGCCACCCTGGGAATTTGCAGCGAAAACGCTGGTCGACACGCACACGGCCACCAAATGGCGTGAACTGGGCCTGGCCCCCAGCGCGAACACCAGCGACGAGATTTTCCTGCGCCGTGTCTCCCTGGACCTGACCGGGACCCTACCCACAGCCGAGGTGGTGCGGCAGTTTTTGGCCGACAAGGACCCCGCCAAGCGCGACAAGCTGATTGACAAGCTGGTGGACTCCCCCGAATACGCCTACTTCTTCGCCGGCAAATGGGCGGACATTCTGAAGGTGAAGCGGGGTGGCGACGGTACCCGGGCCACCGGCACCTTTGCCTTCCACGGCTGGCTGCGCGACGCGATGGCCAATGACATGCCCTACAACGAATTCGCCCGCGCGGTGCTTGCCGGAACCGGCGACGAATCAACCCACCCGCCGGTGTTCTGGACCCTCCACCAACCGGGTGTGGAGCAGTTCGTGGACGACACCGCCCAGGTGTTCATGGGTCTGCGCCTGACCTGCGCCCAGTGCCACCACCATCCGTACGAGAAATGGAGCCAAGACGACTACTGGGGCCTGGCCAACTTCTTCTCCCGCGTGGGCAAAAAAGATATCCCCCTGGGTGCCAACGCGGCCAACCAGGACAAGAAACGCACCCTGGTCTTCGCCAATGCCAGCGGCAATGTGAACAACAAACGGAACAACCAGCCGGCACCCTTCAAGGCGCTGGACACCCCTGCCGTCACCATCGAGCCCGGTGACGACCCGCGGCAGGCCTTGGCGGACTGGCTGACAGCCGATAACAACCCGTTTTTCTCCAAGGCTATCGCCAATCGCATGTGGGCCCACTTCTTCAACCGTGGCCTGGTCGATCCCTTGGATGACATGCGGCTGACCAACCCGCCCAGCAACCCCGCTCTGCTGGACGCGCTGGCCAAAGACTTTGTGGCCCACAAACATTCCCTGAAACACCTGGTTAAAACCCTGGTGAAAAGCCGGACTTACCAACTCTCGGCCGAACCGAACGATTTCAACCTGAACGACAAGCAAAACCACGCCCGCTACTACCCTCGGCGCCAGCCGGCGGAAGTGCTGTATGACGCCATCTGCCAGGTAACCGGAGCCCCCTCCGCCTTTGGCGGTCTGCCCACCGACCAGAAATCGCCCCGGCGCGCGACCATGCTGCCGGACGAATCGTTCAGCACCTATTTCCTGGACGTGTTCGGCAAGCCCCAGCGGATCAGCGCGTGCGAGTGCGAGCGCGGCGGCGACGCCAACCTGGCACAGGCCCTGCACCTCCTGAATTCTGACGAGATCCAGAACATGCTGACCCGAGCCGGCGGCCGCGCGGACCTTTTGGCCAAGGACAAGCGACCCGACGGCGAACTGCTCGATGAGCTTTTCCTTGGAACCGTGGGCCGGCCCCCCACCGCGGAACAGAAAAAAACCGCGCTGGAGCACCTGGCCAAGCACAAGGACAAACGGAAGGTAGCCTTGGAGAACATCCTCTGGGCCCTGGTGAACACCCGGGAATTCCTCTTCGTCCAGTAGGGGATTTCCAAACCATTTCCCGGCCCGGGGCGGATGCCCCGGGCTTTTGTTTTTTCTCGGATTCCCCGATAAGATGGCGGGATATTCTGCGCCTATTTTGAGCCTGTGTCCTTCACCAGCGAGACTGCCCGCCATGCGATTCGTTGCCTACTGCCTTTCCTTGTGGACCTGCGCCGCTTTGGCCCACGCGGGGGAACCGGTCAAGGGTGCCGACAATCAGCCAAAACCGGCACCCGGCCAACCCTACCGCCCCAAGGTGGCAGCGGCCTCGGACGAAGGCGTGAATGCCATCAAGCGGGTCAAAATTGCTGACGGCTTTGTCATGCGGCAATGGGCCGCCGAGCCCCTGCTGGCCAATCCCGTCGCCTTCACCTTCGACAACAAGGGGCGTTGCTTCGTGGCGGAAACCTTCCGCCTGCACGCCGGGGTAACTGACATCCGCAACCACATGGACTGGCTGGACGCCGACCTGGCCTGCCGGACCGTTGAGGACCGGGACAGGATGTACAAGGACAAGCTGAAGGACAAGGCGGATGAATATGGCATCCACCACGACCGCGTGAAACTGGTGGTCGATTCGGACGGGGACGGCGTCGCTGACAAAGCAGAAGTGTTCGCCGACGGATTCAAGAACCGGGTGGACGGCATCGGTTCGGGTGTCTTGGCACGCAACGGCAAAGTCTTTTACACCTGCATTCCGGACCTGTGGCAACTGGATGACACCGGCGCACTCGCCCCGGCTTCGGGAAGGCGCAAGCTCTCCAGCGGGTACGGCGTGCATGTCGGCTTTCTGGGCCACGACCTGCACGGATTGACGCTGGGCATGGACGGTCGCGTTTATTTCAGCATCGGCGACCGGGGTTTGTCGGTGGATCTGCCTGGCGGTGGCAAAATCAACTTGCCGGACACCGGCGCCGTCCTCCGCTGCGAACCGGATGGAAGCAAGCTGGAGCTGTTCGCATTCGGTCTGCGCAATCCCCAGGAACTGGCTTTTGACGACAGCGGGGAACTGTTCACCGGCGACAACAACTCCGACGGCGGGGATCAGGCGCGCTGGGTCCATCTGGTGGAGGGCTCTGATTCCGGCTGGCGGATCGGCTGGCAGTTCCTTGAAAAACCGATGGCGCGGGGTGCCTGGAACCTTGAAAGCATGTGGAAACCGCGCAACGCTGACCAGCCCGCCTATGTATTGCCCCCACTGGCCAATGTGGGTGCCGGCCCTTCCGGCCTGGCGGCCTACCCTGGAACCGGGCTCGACCCGCGTTATCAAGGGGTATTTTTGCTGTGCGATTTCCGTGGCGGCCCGGGAGGCAGTGGCATCCACGCCATCTGGAATAAACAAGATGGCGCAGGTTACCGCTTCGACAAACGCGAACAATTCCTGAACTCCCTGCTGGTGACCGATGTGGGTTTCGCACCATGGGGCGAGGTGGTGGTGAGCGACTGGATTGACGGGTGGGGCCTGCCCACCAAAGGCAGGATTTACGCACTGAAGGACCAAAAGGCATTCAACGAACCCTTGGTCAAGGAAACAGCCGCCCTTTTGGGTGGAGATTTGCAAAACGCTGACACAGCCACCTTGGTCAAACTGCTGGACCACGCCGACAGGCGGGTGAGGACTGAAGCCCATCTGGCCCTGTCCGACAAGGGGGCGGTGACCGAATTGGCCCAGGCGGCCGAAACCGGATCGCAACGCGCCCGGGTGCATGCGGTCTGGGGTATTGGGCGCACCCTGAGGCTGATGTACACCCGGTCCAGACTGGACCCCGGCACACCGGCGGCACAGGCACTGGATCGGTTGATCGCCCTGGCCAAGGCATCCGACTCCGAAGTGCGGATGCAGGTGGCGCGCGTGCTGGGTGAAATCCCCGGGACCGACAAGGCCCTTATGGACCTGTTGGCGGATGCTTCCCCCCGCGTGAGCAGCAAGGCCGCCTTGTCTCTGGCCCGCCAGAAAAACAACACCTGCTCGGACAAGGTGATAGCCCTGCTTGAAAAGAACAACAATTCTGATCTCGTGATTCGCCATTCGCTGGCCATGGCCCTGCATGGTGCCGGGGAGACAGCTTGGGCCACTGCGGCAGCGCACGGATCGGCCGCGGTCCGACTGGGGGCGGTTTTGGCCCTGCGCCGCGCCGGTGACAAGGCCCCCGTTCCATTGCTGACCCAACTTCTGGCCGACAAGGACACTCAGGTGGCAACCGAGGCGGCGCGGGCGGCCTACGAAACCGCATCTGAGGAGACTCTGCAGGCCCTGGCCGCCCAATTAACCAGCCAGGGGGCGACGGATCCTGCCATCCGCCGATCGCTAGCCGCACTGAGGCGGCTTGGAACGGGTGAAGCTGCCAAGGCTGTTGCGGCCCATGCCGCCAAAGCGGGTTCCAGCGAGATCACGCGTGTGGAGGCCATGGAAATCCTGGAAAACTGGGCGCAGCCCATCGGTCGAGATACCCTGACAGGCTTGTGGCGCCCCGGCAAGGCTGGCAACACATCCGATGCCGCCGACGCCATCCGCGCCAATCTGGGAAGCCTGTTGTCGGGTTCAGCCAAGGTCCGCAGCGCCGTGGTGAAGGCGGCTGGCCGCCTGGGACTGAAGGATCTCGCCCCCACGCTGGCTTCACTGGCCTTGGATATGGGCCAAACGGTTGGCGCCCGGGTGGAAGCGATGGACGGTTTGGCCGAACTGGATGGAAAATTGCTGGAAGACAAGTTGCCGAATCTGATGAAGGACCCCGCGGAAAAAGTGAGGGCCCAGGCTTATTACTGGAAGCTCAAGCGGGGCGATGACCTCACCTTTGTCGCCCAAGTAGGGACAGTCTCGGATTTCGGAGCACATGAGCAACAAGCGATCATCCGCGGCCTTCTGACCAAGGACACTTCTGCCCGGAACGAGTTACTGGCAAGCCTCGCCAAGGCGTTTGCAGAAGGCAAATTGCGCGCGGAAGCCGGGCTGGAAATCCGGGAGGCATTGGAGGCCAGGCCCCGGATTGGCTCTGGGGATATTCGCCAGAAACTGGCGGCGATGGGCCATGATGACTACCTGCAGGGCGGGGACCCGGAAGCCGGCAAGCGGGTGTTTCTGCAAAAGGCGGAGGTGAGTTGCCTGCGCTGCCACCAGGTGGGCGGCACGGGAGGGATTGTCGGCCCGGCCCTGGATGGACTGGGGGGCAAAAAGGACGCTCGTTATCTGCTGGAAAGCATCGTGGAGCCGTCGAAAGCGATCGCCGAGGGATTCCAGTCGGTGGTGGTGGAATTGACCAGTGGCAAAACGGTGACCGGAGTGCTGCGCGGCGAGGATGCCGACAGTTTGAGGCTGGTCACCGCCGAGGGAGTGGAATTGCGAATCCCAAAGAAGGAGATCGAGGAGCGCTCCAGCGGGCCAAGCGCCATGCCGGCCGACCTGGCCAAGAAGATGTCGCGCCGGGAATTGCGGGATGTGGTGGAGTACCTGAAATCACTGAAATAATCCGATTCATTCCGAATGAACCGATCTGAATGGCACCCCTTCGCCAAACGGCAAGGGGTGCCGGCTTTTGGGAATCAACCTGTCCATCGGGCCACCCGTGAAATTTGCCACCCGGCTAAGAATCGCCCGGGGCCTTTTGGTATAGTCGGCCCCATTCTTAACGGATTGGATTCGCGCCCATGCCCTATGCCCAGTTCGATCGATCGCAATTGAAAATCCAACCCCTGTCGCTGCGCCAGAACGACTTGGACAAATCGTGCCTGGTGCCGCTGGATACCCCACCCAAACCGGATCTGGATCCGGCCATCCGGCGGATTGGCCAATGGCTGGAACATGCCCGGCGGGGCAACCGAGCCCGTCTTTGGGTGATGGGGGCCCATGTGATCCGGGCTGGGGTGGTCCCTCACCTGATCGACCTGATGGATTCGGGCCACATCACGGGTATCGCCCTGAACGGGGCCGGACCGATCCATGACTGGGAATTCGCCCTCATAGGCGCCAGCACCGAAAGTGTCGCCCGTTACATCCGCACCGGAGAATTCGGCCTGTGGACAGAAACAGGCCGGATCAATGCAGTGGTGAAGAAAGCCTCGCAGGAGGGGATCGGCATCGGCGAAGCCCTGGGACGGGAGATATTGGACGGGGATTTCCCCAACAAGGAGATCTCCCTGCTGGCCCAGGCATACAAGCGGCGGATCCCGGTCACGGTGCATGTGGGGATTGGCCAGGACATCCTGCACGAGCATCCCACCTGTGACGGCGCCGCCTTTGGGGCCGCCAGCTACACCGATTTCCTGGTGTTCACCCGCTTGGTGCAGGATCTGGAGGAGGGGGTTCTGCTTAATCTGGGCAGCGCGGTGATGGGCCCCGAGGTTTACCTGAAGGCACTTGCCATGGCCCGGAATGTGGCCTTGCAAAGAGGCGAAAAGGTGGCAAACTTCTGCACCGCTGTCTTCGACCTGATGGCCCTGGGCAACGACTGGAAGGCGCAAGCCCCCAAAAGCGACCCTCGGTACTACTATCGACCCTGGAAAACCATCCTGGTTCGCACTGTGGCGGATGGCGGGGAAAGCCACTACGTGCAGGGAGACCACCGCGACACGGTGGTGGGCCTGCGACACGCGGCCCAGGCAGTGAAAAACAAGCCTGAGGCACCGCTGGGAGGTAACCAGGCATGAGTGGTTTCCCCCTGACCCGAGACAAACTGGAACAGGCGCTGGGCAAGGCCAAGGATTTGCGCATTGCCGTGGTGGGCGACCTGTTTTTGGATAGGTACCTGCACATCGACCGGAAACTGGATGAGGATTCGATCGAGACCGGGGAAATCGCCTTCCAAGTGACACGGGTGATCGCGTCGCCCGGTGCAGCGGGCACCGTGATCAACAACCTGTCCGCCCTCGGGGTGGGAACCATCCTGCCAGTGGCCTTCATCGGGGATGACGGGGAAGGCTACGAGTTGCTGCAAGCCCTGAAAAAAACTGCAGGCGTGGACATCGACCACTTGGTGACCACCGGTGAACGGAGAACCCCCACCTACACCAAGCCAATGCATCTGCATCCGGGGAAAGAACCCTTGGAAGGCAACCGGCTTGACATCCGCAACCGGCACGGAACCCCGCTTTCGGTAGTCGATGCCCTAAAGGACAAGATCACCGCCCTGTGGCCCACGCTGGACGGCGTGATCATCCTCGACCAGGTGGGGGATCCCACCACAGGGGTGATCACCGATGACATGGCCGGTCATTTGGCGGGACTAGCCCACCAGCATCCCCAGGTGGTCACGCTGGCCGACAGCCGTGAACGGATCGGTGTGTTCCGCCATTTGGCGCTGAAGCCGAACAAGCGGGAAACACTGCGAGCCGTGGGCCTTCCGGACAATGCGACCGACCTGCAACTGGAAACAGGAATCCAGACATTGGCGCGACACGGGGCACCGGTTTTTTGCACCCGCGCGGAAGAAGGGATTCTTCTGGCACCAGGCCAGGGCAAACCTCTGGAGCGGGTTCCGGGCGTGAAGGTGAGCGGCCCCATCGATCCGGTGGGTGCCGGGGACAGCACCAGCGCCGGGATCGTCCTGGGAAGAACCAGCGGCCTGACTGATGCCGAATCGGCGGCCCTGGGTTGCCTGGTGGCCTCGATCACCGTGCAGAAAATCGGCACCACGGGGACGGCTTCACCAATGGAATTGCGCGAGGCATTTGGCAAAGTCTGATTCGGCGAAAAGGGCCTATTCGGCCGTATCGCCTTCGGAATCTTGGGTAGCCCCCGGTTTATCCTTCGGGATCTCCAACCCCAGCAATCCACGGCAGGCGTGCATCTCTGAACGAAGACGACGGCGCAGGATGCGCTGGTCCGACAATTCCTCGGCGGTGAAGGCTAACGGTTGACCAAATGCCAACTGGATCGGCCGGTTGAAATCGCGTTTCTTATTTTTGCCGGGCGGCCCGCCGGCATAACTGAAGTAGGCCCCCCAGCCTCCCTCGATCCAAACGGGAATGACCGTGGCATCGGGGTGTTTTTGGACCAGCATCGCCACACCGCGACCGAACAGCTTGGTGGAAGGCTCCTCCACCCTGCGGAGGGTTCCTTCCGGAAAAATGAGGACCGTGCCCCCCTTCGCCAGAATGGCCGATGCCTCATCCAGTTCCGGGGCGGTCTTGCGGGCGACCGCCGCGGGCACGCGAATGGCACCCACCACATCCTTCATCAGGAAACGGATGCCGGGCAGATCATAAAACACGCTGGTCATCATGGGGATGAACCGGCGGGGCAGCACCTTACCGATCCAAAACGGATCGGTGTAGGTGGTGTGATTGGAAACCAGCAACACCGGACCCGCAACGGGAAGGGAATCCATCCCGGGACCAGCCGTCCGGAAACGATAGGCTGGCACCAGGCAGGCCTCAAGGATTAACTCGATGGTGGACCGTTTGAGCCTCCAAGCCAGGGAGGCGGCAATCCCCAGGACCAACAAGGCGTACCAACCCCAGGAAAAACGTCCCAAATCCAACACCAAGGCGACATGGATGGTCACAAAACCCAACATCCAGGGCATTGTCCAGAAAGAAAACCATGGGCGGGGCTCGTAGGGCATCCGCGGACCACCGCAACAAAGCCAAGCGGACGCAGCCAGGGAAAGACCGAAAGCGCTCACTCCCGAAGCAAAGGGGCACCAGGCGCCGCACGGCCAAAACAAAAGCAATCCGCAAGCGAACAACGCCATACCGAATGGCAACAAACCAGCCTGACGGGCAGGCCGGGCGCCCACCAGATTCATCAACGCACCGAGCAGGGCGCCACCGCCGACCGCCAGCATCCACACACCACCCAGCGGATCGACCCCCCGGGCAAGCAAGGCAACCACCGTCATGGCCAAGGCAAGACTTGCCGCCCCGAACCCACTGGAGAAGCTTTCCGATTCCCAGGTGTCGGGCCAGGGGGGTAGGCGGTTGGCGGTCGGGCGTGACTCGCGGTGCAACATCACCACCGGAAGGAGAGCCAACCAGGGCAAGGAGTAGGCAAGCGTATCCAGAATGGCAGGTTGCCAATCACTGCAGTTCCACCGCCATTGGATCGCCATGGCGCCAGCCGCAATGGCCGGGACCAGGCGAAGGCCCCTTTCCCGGGTAAGAAGGCGCCAAGGAACCAAAGCCAAATCCGCCTCCAAGCGCCATGCCGTGATCGACAACCAGGCCAACGCGAAGGCGGGCAGGAATAGACCCTGCTGGTCCATTGACTGACGGTCATGGGCCCACCAGGCCCCCAATAGGGAAATGATGCCGGGCAGCAAGGCAAGGCGCGGGCCGGCCTGTTTGTCGAGGATGAGAAACAGGAAGGCGGCCACAATGGGCCCCAAGGTAAAACCCAGGTATCCAAAAAGAACCAGGACCGGGGATTGGGGCTGGGCGACTACCTCCGGACGGACCAAACCGCCGGCGGTCCAGGCCAAGGCAAACCAGCGGGCGGCTTGTGCGACACCCAGGGACACCCTGCAGAGAACGCGGCTGGACTGGTCCATGGCTTGCGGCTCCCAGGTTCCCTGTGCGGGAATCGTCGGTTCAGGAATTGACTAGCGGCAAGCCCCGGTCTTTCCAACCGCGGTAACCCCCAGCCAACGAAATAACGTTGGTGTAACCCATGCGCTGCAGATTTTCGGCTGCCAGCGCGGAACGGTATCCGCCACCGCAATAGAGGACCAATTCAGCATCCAAGTTGGGATACGCCTGTTCGATGTCGCGCTCGATGATCCCTTTGCCCAGATGGCGGGCCCCCGGAAGGTGATCACGGCCGAACTCACTTTCCTCGCGCACATCGATCAGCGCCGGTTTCTCGCCCGCTTTTTGGCTAGCCAACAGGTCCTCGATGGTGCATTCGTGCACGCGGGCCCTGGCCTCCTCGCACAGTTTCTCGAATCTGGGTGAATGTTTGGGCGCCATCAAATCCCCCTTTGGTTATCCTTGAAATAACCGGTTACCATGCGCATTCTCAACCTTTGGCAAGGCAGAGGCGGCTTGCAAGGTGAGACGGTGGTCGTGAATGAAACTCGACCCCGGGGCGGTTGGACTGGCCAGCCAAACCATGGGCCCCGAATGCAGAAACCCTTGGCGGGGACTGGACCTGATCAAGACTTGCGTTCAGCCAAGGCTCCCATCATCGCGACCATGAAGGCGGGAAGGTCATCGGGCTTGCGGCTGGTGATGACATTGCCGTCACGGATGACCTCGGCGTCCTCGTATTTGGCTCCAGCGTTGATCACATCGTCCTTGATGGCGAAGAAACAGGTGGCCCGCCTGCCGCGCAGGGCGGTGGTGGAGCAGAGCATCCACGGGCCGTGGCAAATGGCGGCAAGGACCTTGCCCTGATCAGCCATGCGCTGGGTGAACCGGATCATGGCAGGATTTCGGCGCAGAAAGTCCGGAGCGAACCCACCCGGCAAAAGCACGCCATCGAACTCATCGGCCGAAACCTGGTCAATGGAGACATCGGCCTTGGCGGGGTAGCCCAGCTTGCTGGGGTAAGCCTTGCCCACCTCCGGACCAACCAGCACCGACCTGACCCCCGCCTCAATGAGTCGGTAATGCGGGTACCAGACTTCCATCTCCTGGTACTGCTGCTCGACCAGAATCGCGACGGACAACCCCTTCAGGTTCATGAAAGCCTCACCCTGAATCACACGAAGCGGGAACCTGGCGCCAGGGCTTTCTTGCCCCAAAAAATCCGCCCTTTCCCACCCCTCTGTTCTAGCAAAAGCAAGCGGCCCGTCCACCAAAGTGACACGGCCCGGAAGATTCAGCAGGGTGGGTAGGAGGCGATGGTTTTTTCCATTCCCTCGTCGAAACCCACTTTGGGCGAGTAACCGAGGATTTTCCGGGCCTTCTCAATGCTGAAGTCAAGATTGAGCCCCAGGAACTTGACCCGGGCGCCGGTGAGGAGAGGCGGTTCCTTGGCCCCGCTTTTGCGCGCGGAGGACTCCATCCATTTGGCAACCGGCATGGCAATCCAGAGGGGCACCTTGAACCAACCGGGCCGGGGCGCTTTAAAACCGTCGGCCACCTTCTCGATGAACCGTTTTTTACTGACCGACTCGCCGTCGGTGATGTTGAAGGCCTCGCCGATCGCCTGGGGGTTCTCCAACGCCAAAAGGACGGCATCCACCAGGTTGCCAACGAAAATGCAATTCATGGACTGACGACCGCTGCCCAGGTATTTGACCTTCCTTTGGCGAAGATTCTCGACCAATTTTGGCAACACCGTGCGATCCCGCGGGCCGTAAATGAAGCCAGGGCGCAGCACCACCACAGGCACGCCTTGTTTGCGGTGGTACTCCAGCGCCAACCGGTCGGCCTCGGCCTTGGATTGGGTGTATCCATCCATGTGCGTGACCGGAAGCGGTGTGTTCTCGTCGGTTCCGTGATGGTGCCGGGCCTCGTAGGTTCCCAGGCTGCTGAGGTGGACAAACCTTTTGAGTTGCGGTCCCTTGGCCGCTTCCAGCAGGTGGCGCAATCCCTCGACATTAGCCTGAAGGTATTCCTCCAAAGGCCCCCAGTCCCCCACCTTGGCCGCGCAATGGACCACCTCATCCACACCGGCTGCAGCCCGCCGGAGGGCCTCCGGGTGCGTCAAATCGCCTTGGATTACCTCAACAGCAAGCCCCTTGGCCCAGGGCATCTCCGCCTTGGGATCGCGCACCAGGGCCCGAACCTTGTCGCCCCGGGCGCACAGTGCTTCCACCACATGGCTGCCAACGCATCCCGTCGCACCAGTCACCAACACGGTTCTGGAACTCATTCAACACACTCCCAGCCCCAGCCAGTCCAAAACTTAAAACGCCAAAAACAGGCCATCTGGACAATCTAGCAAAAATAGGGCGCCAGTTTTACATGTCTTCAGCTCCAATGTTCATGGTGGCAAGGGTCCAGAGTTGGGCAAGCACAGGTGGCCGGAAGCGGGAGTTTCGGTTGTGGAAAACCCCGTCAAAAAAGGCGTTGCCGCCAAACTTGAATGAAAATCCAGCTTGAACCACTGATGGGCTTGACATGCCCAACCGGAAGGACCTATTGCCCCGCCACCTCGGGCGACTTGCGTCCGGGACGGGGGAAGCAGGCACGGCATGGCTGGCAACAAGCCCACAGGCGGAAAATCGCGCGTTCGGGGGTGGGTTCAACTCACTCACGCGTTTGCCATCGCCTGGGCGCTGGCCGGCGGGGAAACCCGGCTGGTGGCGCAACCTCCGGCCCCACCTCCTTTGCCGGGCGCCTCCTCGGGTTCCGAACGGGCTCCGGCACCGAAGCCGCTCTCCGGCCCCGCCAGGGCTCTTGACCCGCGGAACGCCGACTCAGGGCCCCAGAAGACGATCGTGGGGGATGTGATCATCCAGGGCAACCGCCATGTGCCCACGCAGTCGATCCTGAACCAGTTGCAAACCAAACCCGGCCAGCCATTCTCCGCCCACACGGTGGAGGAAGATGTGCGCAAGCTGATGGCCACCAAGCAGTTCGCCACCGTGGACCCCCGGCTGGAAAACCAGGCCGGGAACAAGGTGCTGGTCTATTTCCTGATCCGTGACTATCCGTCGGTGGTGCAGTCGGTGGAATACCGGGGCGCCAAGCACCTGAAAGACGCGGAGCTTGAAACCATCACGATGATCGCCCGGGGCAAGCCGATGAGCCCGGTGGCCAACAAACTGGCCTGCCAGGCTATCATCCGTCGTTACCAGGAAATGGGTCGGCCATTTGCCAGTTGCGAACTGCTGAAGGGACATGAGCCGGGCGACACCCAGGTCATTTTCAACATCACCGAAGGCCCCATTGTGCGGGTGAGCGGGGTCGCCTTCGAGGGCCAGGCCTTCGTCTCGGGCCCGGTTTTGAAGACCCACGTGCAGTCGAGCAAGGCGCTCTTGGGCACCTTCGGTGGCAAGTTCAATTCCGCCATGGCGGACAACGATGTGCTGAAGCTGGAGGAGTATTACCGCTCCCACGGTTTCCTGGATGTGAAGGTGAGCAGGGAGCTGCGTTACACCCCCGACGGCAAGGAAGTGGAACTGGTTTTCCACGTCAACGAGGGGATCCGGTATCACATTCATGGCGCGCCGCAGGTGGTGAACGCCAAGAGCGTGCCGCCCGAGCAACTGGAACAACTGAGCAAGGTGAAGGCCGGCGAATTCTTCAGCGAAGCCAAGATCAACGCCGACAAGCGGAACATCGAGGACTACATCGGGTACATGGGTCGCGAGGCCCGCGTGAACCCGCAACCGGTTTATGTGCAGGAAGCCCCTGGCCTGGTGCGACTGCAGTACGAGGTGACGGAGCGGCAGCCCGCCCGCGTGGGGCAGGTGCTGGTGGTGGGCAACGAGCGCACCAAACAGAACGTCATCCTGCGTCAGGTGCCCCTCTATCCAGGGCAGGTGCTCACCTATCCCGACCTGAGGGCAGCCGAGCGGAACCTGACACGCCTCAACATCTTCGAGGCGAACGAAAACGTCCACCCCACGGTGACGGTGCTCGACTCTGAAAGCGAGAGTGATTACAAGGACATCCTGGTCCAGGTTCAGGAAACCACGACGGGCAGCCTGCTATTCGGCGTGGGTGTGAACTCCGACGCCGGCCTGAACGGTTCGATCGTGATGAACGAGCGCAACTTCGACATCACCCGGCTGCCCACCAGCTTTGATGACCTGATCGCGGGCAATGCTTTCCGCGGCGGTGGCCAGGAGTTCCGCGCAGAGGCGGTGCCCGGCACCCAGTTGCAGCGCTACAGCGTGAGCTGGCGCGAACCGTTCCTGTTCGACAGCCAGTGGAGCCTGGGCGCCAACGCCTTCTACTTCACACGCCAGTACAACGAGTACGAGGAAAACCGTTATGGCGGCAAGATCCCCCTCGGACGCCGGCTGAACCAATATTGGTCGTTCAACACCGCGGTGCGGGTCGAGAATGTCGGCGTTTTCAATGTGCAGCCTTGGGAGCCCTCAGACTACACCTCGGTGGAAGGGTACAACTTCCAGACCGGCATCCGCGCCGGTTTCGTGCGCGACAGCCGCGACAGCCTGCTGCGCCCAACCGAGGGTTCGCTGCTGGACTTCGGCTACGAGCAGATGTTTGGCGCCTACACCTTCCCGCTGTTCAACGCCGAATTCAACAAGTACTTCACAACCTACCAGCGCGCCGACGGCTCGGGCCGCCATGTGCTGGCCTTCCGCAGCCAGTTCTCCTGGGCTGGTGACGAAACGCCGGTCTACGAGCGGTTCTTTGCCGGCGGCTTCCGCTCCATCCGCGGCTTCCAGTACAGGGGCGTGGGCCCGAATGAAAACGGGTACATGGTGGGCGGCGATTTCATGTGGCTGAACTCGCTGGAATATCAGATCCCCGTGATGGCGAACGACAATGCCTACCTGGTGGGCTTCGTGGACAGCGGCACGGTGGAGCCGAACCTCTCCGACATCTCCACCTACCGCGTTTCGGCAGGCGTGGGCCTGAGGCTGGTGGTCCCGATGATGGGCCCGGTTCCCATCGCCTTGGACTTCGGCTTCCCGATTGTGAAGGCTGAAACAGACCGGACCCAGATCTTCAACTTCTGGATGGGCTTCTTCCGCTAGTAAATGCGCTTGGGAACCCAAGGCCCCCGACATTGCCGGCTTTGCCGGCTGTGCGGGGGCCAATTCAATGGGGCCACCCGAATTCGGGGAAGGAGCACCACCCGGGGCACCGAAGCAAGCAAGGCTTGCATCGGAGGCCAGCCGCCATGTTTCACCGTCAATCGGTTTGTGGGTTGATCCTGGGACTGACCCTGGTTCTGCTGGCGGGTGTATTCCGGCCAGGGGAGGGGGCTGCTCCCGCCCAATCCAACCTCGAAACCAACGACACCCAAGCCAACAGCTTGGCGGAGTCAGCATCGCCGGCAACCTCCGACCACCTGCCCCGCGACCTTTCAGAAGACAAATCCGCCCCGGGAACTAGCACCAGTCGATCGGATGGGGAAGCGCCTGGTACCCTTCCCTGATCCGAAATCTTTCAAAAACTTCACCGCAGGTTTGACATTTGGTCAAACCTGCATATTAGTAATCTGTCCATTCAGGACTGTTTGACCTTTCACACGCATCTTGGAGATTTTCATGTTCACTCGCTCGCTCTTCGCGGCGGTTGCCGCCACTGTTCTGTCTATTCCCGCCCTTCGTGCTGATGATGCCAAAGACATCGTCGACACCGCCGTCGGCGCCGGCTCCTTCAAGACTCTCGTCGCCGCCGTGAAGGCAGCAGAGCTGGTCGAAACCCTCAAGGGCAAGGGGCCATTCACCGTGTTCGCCCCCACCGATGAGGCCTTCGAGAAGGTGGGCAAGGAGAAGATTGAAGAGCTTCTCAAGGACAAAAAGGCCCTGGCCGGCATCCTGTCCTACCACGTTATCGCCGGCAAGGTGATGGCTGAGGATGCGATCAAGCTCGACGGCAAGTCGGCCAAGACCGTGAACGGCAAGAAGGTCGCGATTTCCGTGAAGGACGGCAAGGTGTACCTGAACGGTAAGGCCGCGGTCATCAAGGCCGACATCAAGACCTCCAACGGCGTCATCCATGTGATTGACACCGTGATCCTGCCCCCCAGCGAGTAACTGATTCTCATCGCCCAAAAAAGTCCTTGGGTTTTTACCCGGGGATTTTTTTTGCCTAGAAGTCTACTTGTTTTTGTTCCTTAAAGGTGTTTCTGGCAGTCTTGGGAAGCTGGGTAGCCTCGGTTCCATTCTTGCGAACCTTGGCAAAGTCGATCATGCAACGGAAAACCTGGGGCCGAGTCGACTGGAAATTAAAAAGTCCCCGGGTTTTTACCCGGGGACTTTTTTGCACAAAAGCTTCCTTGCTTTTGTTTCTTCAGGGCCTGTCAGGCAACCTTGCGGAGCGGGGCGACCTCGGTTCCATTCTGGCGGGCTTTGGCGAAGTCGATCATGCAACGGAAGACCTGGATGTCGAGTCCGCTCGAGGTGGAGCAGGCGGGCTGCCACTGGATGCCCAGGGCCCACCAGGGATCCTTGAGCGACGTCTCGATAGACTCGACAATGCCGTCAAGCGCGGTGGCGCCGACGCGGAAGGCGCGGGCGACCTTGCCGATGCAGCGGCGGTGCTCGCTGTTGACGATCACCTCACCCTCGCCGAACAGACGGGAAAGGCGGCTCTCCTGACTGATGTTCAGCGAGTGACGCAGGCCCCGCTCGGGCGGGTGGCGGTGCTGAAGGGCTTCTGGCGCCTCAATGGCGATATCCGTCATCAAGGTTCCGCCAAAGGCGGAATTCATGGCGTGCATGCCGTGGTCGATTGCCAGCGTGGGGATGCGCAGCTTGCGGCAGGCGATGGCGCACTCCTCGATATCCTGCACGCGCGGGGCGCGGGCATCGTACCCGGCGAGCACGACGCCGGTCATGTCGCGGAGGATGTTCTCCCAGGAACCGGCCGGGGCTTTTTCACCCAGAAGAATGGGTTCGGCTTCGGCGACTTCGACGGCGGTCTTGATGCCGGCGGCCCAGAGGCCGCTGCCGTGGCGTCGATCGGAAAAGTAGGACTCGGGGCCGAAGACAGCGATACGGGGAAGCTCGGGTGCAATTGCCAACATGATGTGAAAAGATCCTTCCGGATTCGCCCCCGGGCGTCCTGCCCAGGTATATGGCAAGCGGCAGCAGCTGCCGGCTAAGGGAGTGTTATAAACTGGCCGAAACCGATGTTCCAGCTGTAAATTGAAAATTTTTCCAAATTTTTTCCCGACAACAAACCCGCCCATGGCCCCTGTTGTCCGGCCTTTACGGAATCTCCATGCTGTAATCAGCAGGTCCTGTCGGTGCCGTCAAACCGTTCGGCCAACCGGCCGGAAAGCCCCGGAACAGGACATCAGCCTTTTGGGAGGCGGAAAAGGGATGACCGAGCGTAACGGTGCCGGCAAGGTTGCGCATGTCCATCCCTCTGACGGGCCCCTGCTCGCCTGCGCGCGGGCCATGCTCTCCGGAGAGGGGGGCATTCCCTCCCTTCCCCTGCCCCGCGTGGATGGCAAACCAGTGGACACCTTGAGCCATTCGGGGGCCGAACTCCTTCGCGGCTGGTTGCGCCGAGGTGCCCCCCGGGTGCTGGCTCGCCATGGCGGCGGCTTGATCCGTCCCTGGCCAGAAAATGGAGCGCTGGTCCGCTCCCCCTTGTGGCATCGCGCCTCGGGCCTCCCCCTGGCTCTGCATTTCGGGCGGCCCGCGTGGGATATTTTGCGCTGGCTGGGCCGTCTGGACGCGACCCCCACCACCATCCACCCTGCTCCTCCTGTCTGGGAGGGCGAAACCGGCCAGGCATTCCTGATGTGGCGTCTGGTGGACTGCCTGTCGCCTTCAGGCGCCGAAGGTCTAGCACGAGCCGCTTGCATCCAGGTATGGAACCCGCACCATCTGCCCCTATGGCTGGGCTACCCCCTGACCCCGTCGGCGGAAGAAGCGACGCCATGGAAAGGCTGGATGGAATCCGGATTCCTTACCCAACTGGAAGGCTGCCAGAACTGGCTGCGGCGCAGGTGGAGTGAAGAGTGGACCGATTTGGCCCTTTCCGCTTCCAACCGTGCACCCGCCGAATGGCTCGCCCGGCTGGAAGCGCTGTGCAAAAGGGCGGAGGCGTGGCTGGATTGGGCAGCCTCCCCGGCAGGACGGTGGGACCTCGCCGGCCCTTTGTACCAGTCTCTTTGTCCGCCCATTGCCACCCTGGTGCTGGATGCCATGGACAGACTGAAACCGGAACTGTTCCGCGAGGGTCTGTCCTTCGGGCAAGAAACAACCGCAAGGTTTGGCACCTTCACCCGGCTGTTGGAAAACCTGGCCCGACGGCTCCAGGAAGCGACCGGCCGCCTCTATTACGACGAGGACCACACACCGGCCCAAGCGCTGGTGCATCTGGTATCCCGTTTGCCCGGGGTGCCGCAATTTGCCGAATGGACCAACTATCTGACCGAGCGGGTGCGCTCGGCACAACAGCCCTGAAAGTGGCCGCCATTTTCGCCGGTTGGCCGGCCCTACAATAGTTTGTCGGTACGAACAGGCCAAACCAGGAATCCACCCGATCCGTTTTCCACCCTTCAGAGGCACCACAGCAGGCCATGAGTTACGCCTACCGCATCGAAGTGAAGGAATCGCGCCTGGTGGAGGTGACCGGCAAGGACAGTTTCACCACCCGGATCGAGGTGGTGGATGTGCTTCCCCCCGGGGAAATGCAGGCAATACTGGAAAGAAAATTGGCCGAAGACGGGTACGCCCAAGAGGGCGACCTGATGGTCAAGGCTGGCGGGGATGTGGAGGTTCGCATTCATCCCGGCACCCGCGAGGTGACAGTCTCCAGCAGCCGTCAAGCCACCCGGCAGGTGGATGTGAAACTGCACCGCAGCATGGAAGCCCACACCCCCGCTGAAATGACCGGTGCCAATCAGCGCCGTGATGCCATCCGCAAGGATCTGGAAAGCGAGGCAAAGGAAAAGCTGGACCACCAGGCCAAGGTCGCCGAGGGGCTGATGGAGCAACATTTGCGTGAGACCGCCACCCGGACCCTGAAGGAGGCGCTACCACGGGTTCGCGAGGAATTGGGCCGGATCGGTCATGCCGCCCAGGCACAGGCTTTGGAAACCAAGGCACGCCGCATGGGGCGGGTGGAACGGGTGGAGCATGATCCCCAGAACCAATCCATGACCATCGTTGTCAAACTGGACTGACCGCTTTCCTCCCATACCAGCGCCCCTCCTTGCTCCGCCTTTTGGATCCCCCATGCCCCCTGTTTCATTGAATCTTCGCCCGACCGATTGCCCGGCATCCCTGACCGACCAGGAGGCGATTGAGGCTGCCTACGCCAACGAGTTGGCCGAGGCGGTCCGCAAGTTGACGCGCGGTGTTTCCGTATTGGTGGAGTGCGAGAAGGAAATCTGCCTGCATGTGCTGATGGCCATCCGCACCCGACTCAAGGCCTTGAAGCCTCCCCGGGAGATCGAGGTGATCAGCGGCCGCCCCAGCGCTGACCCCAACGCGGGCAACCTCCTGCAACGCATGCTGGGAGAACTGGAGAAGGCGGCCGCGCAACCGCCCGGCAAAGTGAACATTCTCCCGCATCTGGATCTGCTCACCACCTCGGGAGGGCCATCCATCACCGACACGGGCCGGGAGGCCGTGAACCAGCTCTACCAAAATCCCCAGCACGTGTGGCTGGGCTTCGGCGACCCCACCCTGCCGCTTCCGGGGGTGGTGCGCAACCTGTTCCCGCACAGGATCCAACTGATGGGGATTCCCCGGGAAAAACTGGCTAACCTGATCACCAGCGCGGAGTGCCGCAAGTTCGGGGAAAGCATCCATGCGGGGGAGGTTTACCGGTATGTGTCGGGGGCAAACCCGGTCCGGCTGCGAAGGCTGCTGTCGGCCCTGGAAGGGCAGGATTTGCCCGCCTCGCCCAAGGCTGCCCTGGCTCAACTCAGGCAAGGCACCCTGCAAGCGGGGCTGGAGATGCCCGCCATAGACCTGGACCGTGACATCGGTGGTTACGATCGCGTGAAGAAACGGATCCGGGAGGAGATCCTGGATATCCTGAATCTGCGGGACAACGCGGAAGACCAGGACCGGGCACGGGCCCTTGAGGGTTTGCTGCCGCGGGGCCTGATCTTCTGGGGACCTCCCGGCACAGGCAAAACCCTGTTCGCCAAGGCGATGGCCACCGCGCTGGGCGCCTCGGTGCAGGTGGTTTCCGGCCCGGAATTGAAAAGCAAGTGGGTCGGCGAGAGCGAGGAAAACCTGCGCCGCATTTTCGTGCAGGCCCGCCAGTCGGCCCCGTCGGTGATCATCTTCGACGAGATCGACTCCTTCGCGGTGGCCCGCGGGACCTTCACCGGATCGGGTGTGGAGCACTCGATGGTGAACCAATTGCTCACCGAGATGGACGGATTCCGCAAGGAGGAACTGGTGTTCGTGGTGGCCACCACCAACCTGGTGGAAGCACTGGACCCGGCCCTGCTGAGGCCCGGCCGGTTTGAGTACCAGATCCATGTGCCCTACCCGGGCAAGATCGCCCGTAAAGCGATTCTGGAAGTCCACGGCCGGTCGATGGGCTTGCCTTGGAACGAGGCTTCGCTGGCCCACGCGGTGAGGCGTACCCGGGGCACACCGCCCGGCGCCTCCCGGGCAGCCCGATGGTCGGGCGACCATCTCCAGGCCTTTTGCCGCACCCTGGCGCGGACCCGTTTGCGCCGTGGTACCGCCACTCCCATCACGGTGGGGGAAGTGGAGGAGGCCCTGCGCGGGCAGATCGAGAGCAAGCTACTCAGCCAGGACGAGGCCCGCGTGGTGGCTGGCCACGAATGCGGCCACGCCGTGGTGGGACTGGCCCTGGAGCGTGCCCCGCTTCCGGAAAGGATCGCGCTGGGTGACGACATCGCGGGGGCACTGGGATACGTGGAAACCGGGCCTGGAAGGCGTATTCATTCGGTCCCTGAACTGCTGGACGCGGTGTGCGTGCTGCTGGCCGGCCGCGAGGCGGAAATGCTGCTGGAGGGTGAATTGTCACTGGGCAGCGGCCACGACCTCTGGGAAGCCACCCGGGTAGCCCGCGAACTGGTGGAAGTGTACGGCATGGGAGGGGAAACCACCGGGGTGTGCCATTACGGCGCGCGTGATGGCAGCCCGGAGCGCTACAAGGACCTGTCCACCAGCGTGCGGGAGGCGCTAGACAGCGAAGTGCGTCGGCTGCTGGATGAGCAAGTGCTGCGGGCGCGCGCCATCCTGGCCGAGCGACGCGACTTGGTGGAGGGGTTGCGCCACTCCCTGCTGGAACGGGGCAGGCTGGAAGCGGATGATCTGGCCCGCCACCTGGAACAACACGCCCCGGACCTGAAATGCCGCATTCAGGCCCTCCGCACCGACAAGGATGATGAGGAGCCGGAATAAGAAGGCCGTAAACCGATTCGAATCCGCTTGAACGACAGGAGGCCGCCATGGCCGAGATGGTGCTCAAACTTTCCCGGGATCCCGCCAGCGGCAAACCGGTGGTGGTGGTGGAATTGCACTCGGACGCCGATTCCCTGCCCTTCGAGCACGAGGAAACCCACCGAAAGGTCATCGAGACCCTGATCGGCAAGGGGTTGATCGCGAAAGGTGAGGATCCGACCCTGGTGATCACCCGCCTGGACAAAAAGGGGCAGCCCCTGCCGGAACCGGGCGAAACGCCCCAGGCACCGGAACCAGCCCGCCAGCCGGGAGCCCGGTAATTGCGTTTTCCCGAAATCGAATCCCCGCCAGCGAATTCACGGACCGGATGATGCCCAAGGCCTGGACCTGCGACACCGAAAGCCATCTGCGGGCCATCCTGAGCCTGGAACCCAAACTGGCCGGCCGGTTGATCCCCTGCAGACATTGGCGGGCCAACGACCGTATTCACCTACAACCGCACAAGGCGTTGCCCGCCGCCGTGGCCAGCCGGGTGATGGAACTCGGACTTGAGCCGATTGCTTCCACGGCACCTGAGCATGCCCTGGAAGCTGAAAGTCCATGGCAACTGTTTGGTCTGGCCAAGGCCCCGCTGCCGGAAGCGTTGGGCGAGGACCCGCTGCCCATCCTTTTTTTATGCCCCGAACATGCCAGCCTGGCGGATCTGGCCGCCCGGCTTTTTGAACTGGGTTGCGACCAACTGCGGGCCGGGGTTTTGCCGGATGGAAGGGCAAGCCTTTGGGCAGCCCATCCGGCCCTGCACGTGGTGCTGACCGCCCTGGATCGCCCCCTGACAAGCGTTTGTTACGAACAAAGGCCGGGCGTGTATGTACCCCTGCGCGCGAGGCATCCCTTTCTGGACCAACTAGCGATTCCCCCCAACCAATGGCTGGTTTTGGAGGGATCCTTCAGCCACCAATGGATTGACAGCGACACCCTGCTTCCACTGGACCGCCAATGGCAATTGCTCCAAGCCGGACACACCGCCATCCATCCCGAGCCCTGGGATCTGCCCATCCCGGTTCCGCTGAGATTGGCCCACTCCAGTCTGCCGCCGGGCAGGGAGTGCCTGTGGAAAATCGAGCCGGAAATGGTCCCCTCCTTCCTGGAGTGGGTGAGCCATGCACCGGAGGACCAACTCTGCCAACTGGAATGGCTTTCCCTGATGAACGGAGGCCGGCAGACACTGCTGGTGCGGCCAATCATTGCAACAGCCAGCATCACCCTGCCTGTTTTCTCCATCGCCTATGAACGCGTCCACCCCCTGGAGCCGGTCTTTATCCCAGTTGGAACCCGGCTGAACCCGCCACTGCGCGTGGAACGGCTGCGCCAGGCCGCCGGGCTGACCCCCGGGATGGTTGCCTGGCTGGAAACGGATCCGGGCCATCCCGGCAAGCTGGCCAAGAGCCACACCGTGGCCTCGGCGGCATTCCGGCCCCTGGAAAGCTGCCTGGAATATCAACTGGCAATGGATCCCGCCGCGCTGGAAGCCTGGCAAGAAGGCATCACCTTTTCCGATCTGGAAGAGCTGGTTTTTGAACCGGCCCACACCCAAATCACTTCCAAGGGCCCGGCTAAAGCGGCCAAACCGGTCGAAAGCCCCGCAAAAACCGAACCATCCCCAGCCAAAAAAACAGGGGATAGCAAACCGGAGGAAGCGGTCTCCCCCACCCGCAAGAAACGAAAACAACCCGTCCAGTCCCCGGGTGACACCGGGGAAAAAACCGCGGAATCCCACGCCTCCATCCAGGCAAGCCAGGCCCTGGAAAGCTGGCTGGAATTACCTGGCACATTGCATGCCCCAGAACGGCTGGCGATTACGGATGAATTGACCCGGCTGCTGGAACTGGCCCACCGCCATCGGGATGCTGCCGACTTGTTATTCCTGCAGTGGTGGTCGCGCACCCCCTTGCGTGAGCGATGGACCAGCGAGGGCTTGGCAATGATCCGCCAGCAGGAAATGGCGGCCTTCAGGCGCCAGGGCGGGGCCTTGGTGGAGGGGGTCTTGAAGGACCCGCTGGTCCTGGCCAGGCAGGGGGATGTGACGGGTGAAAACCGGGTGGCCGCCAGCCGCTGGATCGCCCTGGAAATCGCCTGCCGGGATTCTCGCAAACCCCTCACCGCGGAATGGTCGGCCCTGCTGGAACAAGTGGAACCCTGGATGCCGGTGCGGCACGCCTGGGTCGCCTGGATGAACTGGCACCGGGCCACCGGGGATGTGCAGGCGCTGGCCCAGGCCCATGATCGACTGCTGCGCCGTTTGGCCCAGGGGCTGGAAGTGGGCAGGGATTCACCCCCGGTTCTGAGCGGCCGATTGTTGCGCGAGCGCGGCGGGCGTTCGGACGCCGGCAGGTTGCTGGAGGCGATGCGCAACGGATTTGCCGAACGGCTCAACCTGCGTGATAACGATGCCACGGACCGGATGACCAAGGCGCTGGCACTGGCCCTGTTTGCAGCCGGCGCACTGCGGGCGGGGGAGGCGGCGCAGTCGGCCAGCCTGTGGGAGCAGGGCGCGGCTTCCCTGAACCGGGAAGGTCCATTGGGCCAGGTGCTACGCGCCGCCGTGGATGAGCGTCTGGCGCAGATTCGCGCCCACATGCCGCAGGACCAATCCCCGCGGGCATTCGCGCCGGAGGCCCTGCAGGAGCTCTCCCCCACCGACCAGTACCGCCTGAACAACCTGCGGAAAGCGCTGGATTTCCTGGAACCCGCGCAATCCATCAATCCGGTCAGCCATTACCTGGCCGGGTTGACCGCCGGGACCGGGGCAAATCCCCTGCGGGAAAGGGCGGTCCAGATCCAGAACGCCCCGGTGGAAACCGTTCGTCCCCTGTTGGGTGCGGCACTCAACGACCTGGAAACGCTGCAAGCCGGAGGTGGCGGTGCCCAGCCGGAGGAGATGGATCTGTGGTTGCAACTGCTCCAAGCCATCCAGGAAAGAGCTGGGCAAGCCACCGCCGATATCGCCAAGCGCTCCCTGCGCCTGGGTAACCTGCTGACCCGGCGGTTGCTGGAAGGCAGCGCCCAAACGCCCCGGGAGCGCTCGCTGCAATTTTGCCTTCGATTGCTGCGGGGGGCCCTCCATGCGGCCGGCCCCTGGGGTTTGCGGGAGGAAGTGGACAAATGGCTCCAAGCCGCCCTGGAACCCGACGGGGAAAGCCCGGGCCTGTTCGCCCTGTTGGCACAGACCGGGCAGGGCCGGCTGGTCGGCTCGCTGCTGCAGGAAATGGTGGGTCGTCTACGGGCATGGGACATGGAAACAGCCGGGTTCGCCCTGGTGGATGGGCTGGAGCGGGTGGTTGGACTGGCGGGCCCGGAAGATCAGGCAACCCTTCGGCTGATTCTGGCAGCGCAACTGGCGCGCCGCGGGCAAAGCCAGCGGTCAGCCGCGATGCTTGAGCAATCCGGTGCCATGATCCGCCACGCCCGTGAAAACCGCCAACCCTTACGGGGACCGGCTCTGGACCAACGCCTGGAATTGGCCCGGGCCCTGGTGATGTTTTCGCTGGAGACCGAACCCTCCCGGGGAGTCGTCTGGGTCGGCGCCGCCACCGAGATGCTGCCCGCCCTGGTGCCACCCACCCCGGCCGCGGGCCTGGCCCAGGCGGCCCATGGGAAGGTGCTGAAAGTGGTGGAGACCCTGGTGCTTTCCCTGAACAACGCGCGCGACATCGAGACCCAAAGCGGCTGGTGCGAGGAAGAGGAGGCGATGCTCCGCCGCGTCATCCTGGCCCAGGCCCGCACGGCCCTTGCCTGACCAACGGAACACACACCCTTCTAAGGAAACCCGATCGTGGCGACACCCAAGGACCAACTGGCGCGCATCAGCGGCGAACTGGAGACGGCACGGCAGAAAATCGACCGATTCCGCCTGTCCCTGGGACGGCATCTGGTGGACAAACAGGACCTCATCGACCTGTTGATCATCGGGGCCATCGCCCAGGAGCCGGTGCTGCTGGTTGGCCCGCCCGGAACGGCCAAGAGCGACCTGGTCCTGAAGCTTGTGGAGGGCCTCGGGCTGGGAGGAGATGATTATTTCGAATACATGCTGACCCGTTTCACCGAACCGTCGGAAATCCTGGGGCCCCTTGATTTGGCCCGGATGAAGGACGGGCGTTATGTCCGCCGGACCGAGGGCAAGCTGCCCACCGCCAAGGTCGCCTTCCTCGACGAGATTTTCATATCTTCCAGTGCGATCCTCAATGTACTTTTGACCATCCTCAACGAGCGGAAGTATTACCAGGACGGCAAGCCCGAGCCTGTGCCCCTGAAACTCCTCTTCGCCGCCGCCAACGAGATACCCGAGCACAGCGAACTCTCCGCCCTTCGGGACCGTTTCTGCCTGAAGGCGGAAAGCCGCAGCGTGCGGCAGGACCACTTTGATGAACTGATCGACTCCGGCCTGCGCAATGAAAGCCTGAAGTTCCGGAATCTGGCGCCCTGGAAAGAGGGAATTTGCACCCTGGCCGACCTGGAACTGGCCCACCACGGGCTGCTGCTTCGATTCGCCGAGGAATCCGTCAGCCACGACGGGGGAATCGCGAATGACCGGACCCGGTTTTTCCCCGCACCGGTCTTTGCCGAGTTCCGGAGATTGGTGGAAACCCTGGCGCGTGAACACCGGCTATACATCAGCGACAGGAAGCTTGTAAAAGTATATAAACTGCTACGGGCCCGTGCCTGGCTGATCCGGGGTGGCGAGGTGAGCGTGGAGGATTTGGTGCTCCTTTGCCATCTGGGCGAAAGCCTGCGGGAGCTGCGCCTCCTGGCGGAAATGATACCCCAGTACCTGCGCTTGAATCGGACGGCATCGTGAAGGATTTCTCACAAAAATCCGCCCGTTTAATTTGTTTCCCCCCAAGCCTTGCTTTGCTATAAGCTGGGATGGGGTGGCCATCCGGTCACTGCATTTTTTCCTAGGAGAACCTGAAGATGCGCATCGCGCGATTCTTTGGGGTGATCGCCGCTGCCGGCCTGCTTGTCGCGGGCGTGGCGTACGGTGAAAGCCTCAAGTCCGGCCCGCAGGTCGGCAAGTCTCCCGCGCCATTCCATCCGACCCATGTGACGGGTCCGGGTGCGGGTGGCAAGGGATGCCTGGTCTGAAGCAACGGTGGTAACCCTGTCGCCATGATCTTCGCCCGCGAAGTCAGCGACAACTTGACCGGTCTGGTCAAGAAAATCGACGCCGCCACTGCCAAGAACAGCGACTGCCGCATGGGCAGCTTTGTCGTGTTCCTGAACGACGACGAAAGCATCGAAGGAAAGCTCAAGGAGCTGGCCAAGAAGGAAGGGATCGAGAAGACGATCCTGGCTGTGGACAATCCCGCCGGCCCCCAGGGATACAACATCCCCAAGGAGGCGGACATCACGGTGGTGCTCTACACCAAACGCAAGGTGCAGGCCAACCATTCCTTCAAGAAGGGCGAACTGAAGGAAGGTGACGTCGAGAAGATCGTTGCCGACCTGAAGAAAATTCTTCCGGCCAACTGATTGTCCACGGTTCACCCTTGAGGTTGAACTCCCCAACCCCGCTGCCCCAGGCCGCGGGGTTTTTTTTTGCCGGGAACAGCGCTTCCGCCCCGTGGCCGGTTTGGGGTAAACCGTACCGGACAGGAATGGATTGGGGCTGAAAGAAATGGCAATGACGCTGGAGCAGATTCGCGAGGATTTCGGAAAACGGCTGGAGGCCCGGCCGGCCGGGGACCGTTATCTGGATCGCCCATGGGAACGGGAAGCCCTACGATTCGCCCTGGGAAACGGGGTGACGGTCGACATCGCCCGCCAGGCCCTGATCGAGATGTGCCAGGACCGTGGTTTCCTGCTGGAGAGCGCGGTCCTGCGGGACGCCCGCCACCGCCTCACGGTGCGGGCCGCCGCCCGCCAAAAAATAGATGAGCGCGAGTTCCTCGAGTTGACCGCCTTCATCCGCAACAAGCTGGGTGGCAGGCTGGAAGAAACGACCATTTACCGGATGCTGTGCGAGATCATTGAGGACAACCAGTACCCGGTCCACAAGGGAATCCTTGGGGAAAACCGGTGGTACGAACGTGTGCGGAAAACGGCCGGCCTGGAATAGGGCCCGGGTTCACGCCACCGTTTCACGGACCGGGATTCGGGAGATGCGGGTCAACCGCTCGGCCAGTCCCACCAGGCATTCGGGCCCCCGGACCATCAGCCCTTGAAGACCGGCGCGCATCGGGGCCTCCAGATCGTTGACCGGGTCATCGCCCACCAGCAGGATGGATTGGGCAGGCAGGCCGGACTCCGCGACCAAATGGTCGTAAAACCGGCTGGCGGGCTTCCGCCAGCCCACCTCGGAACTGATCACCCAATGGCGGATGCGGCTTAGGCAAGGAAACCCCGCGCTGACGGACCGCAACCGCGCGTCGAAGTTGGAGGCCACCCCGAGCATCAGCCCTAGCCTGTCCAGTTTTTCAAGCACCCCCTCCAGCCCGGGGCTCAGAACCCAGTTGGCTGGATCCGCGAAGTGGTTGTGCAACAGGCGGAAACACCCCTGGGGGTCCGCAACATCCGGCAGGCAATCCGCCACCACCCCCCGCCAGCGTGCCTCTTCCGAGGCCTCATCGGTCCGATGGCCTTCACCGGCAAACCTTTGTTCCTGAAGGGCAAAGGCCATCTTGATGCGGCCGCGGACCTCCTGCAAGGAAAGCCGGGAGCCGAACCGTTTACCAGCGGCCCAATAAGCCTGGGCCAAAGCCGGGGCGGGGTGGAGGATGGTTCCCACCGCATCAAAAAAAACCGCCCGAACCTCTTTCAACGCCAATCCCCCTCATTTCCCGACCCGAAAACCAAACCCATTAGACCAAAACTCCCCAAATCTTCCCTTTTTTGACAAAACTAACCTCATTCTAGGCCGGGTCCCTGCTTCCCGCCCCCAAATGCCTGCTTGCCAACCGGTTACCTCTGGTTCCCAAGCGCTGCCAGCCCGGGCCGATCCCTGCTATCCTGTACCTGCTATCTTGAGATCATAGGGCGGAGCCTGGATGAGGCTTCGCGGGTTTTTCGTTTTTGTCCATACGCCGGAAGACGGGGAAAACGGTCATGGCAGCCACCAAGGGTGAGCAGTTCGCGGGTTTGACAGTGGCGGTGGTCACCCCGTTCAAGGACGGCGAGGTGGATTACAAGGCTCTGGAAAAGCTGGTGGACTTCCACATCGAGCAGGGGACCAACTGCCTGGCCCCGGTGGGAACCACGGGTGAATCCCCCACCTTGGACCATGAGGAACACGAGCGGGTGATCGCCACGGTGGTCCAGAGGGCTGCAGGCCGGTTGAAGGTCATGGCAGGCACCGGGTCCAACAGCACCCGCGAGGCGGTTCGCCTGACCAAGTACGCGGCCAAGGCCGGCGCCGATGGCGCGCTGATGGTGGGGCCCTATTACAACAAGCCCACCCAGGAAGGGTATTACCAACACTTCAAGGCGGTTGGGGACGCGGTGGGTTTGCCCATAGTGCTGTACAACATTCCAGGTCGCACCGCCTCCAATATCCTGCCGGAAACAATTGCCCGGTTGGCCGAGCATCCGGCGATTGTCGCCATCAAGGAGGCCACAGGTTCACTGGACCAGGCGAGCCAGATTCTCTCCACCACCAACCTCACCCTGCTGAGCGGGGATGACAGCCTGACCCTGCCGCTGATGTGCATCGGTGGCCGGGGAATCGTTTCAGTGGTGGGCAACATCGTCCCCAAGGACATGCTGGCACTCGTGAAGGCGGTGAACGACAGCAACCTGAAGGAAGCCTGCCGCCTGCACCACAAGATGTTCAACCTGGCGCGTGACCTGCTGGGTATCGCCACCAATCCCATCCCGGTCAAAACCGCCATGCGGCTTCTGGGACGGGACACCGGTGAATTGCGGCTTCCCCTCACCCCGTTGGATGAAGCCGGGGTGGCGAAGGTGAAAAAAGCCCTGCAGTCTTACGGTCTATTGGGCTGATTGATCGGCTGCGGCAGGCCCGCCCCAACCGGTGCCGGCGAGGCAACAGGCATGGGAGCGCCGGCAGGTGTCGGGTCGGGCACCGGCGGTCCCGCGGCCGCCGGCACGGGAACCGGCAAGGATTTGGGCGCGCCACCCGGATCGTTCGGGTCCAGCAGTGGCTCAATCTTCACATCATCGAAGTAGGCGGTTCCCAGCCCGGTGAGGGCTAGGGTCACGTGGATTCTGCCACTTTCCGGAACCTCGCGGAACAGGGTGATCTGCCGCCAACCGGGCGTGCGGTGAAGGCGCACAGCCATAGGTTCACCGGCCCCGGAATCAAAGAACAGGGCCCCGTCACCGGTGCCCGCCAAAGGCTGTGGGATCTGGACCCAGGCGCTGATGCGCACCGGCATCCCGGGAGGCAACTGCATCGCCGGTGAGTGGATGGCGACCAGGGCGCGCTCCAGCGCCGCGGGTGAATTTTTCGGGTCCTTCGGCTGGATGCGCAGCATCAGGCACTGTTTGCCGCCGTGCGAATTGTTGTCCACGCGCCGGGCCCCCACCACCACCGGATCCAGGGTGGCGTCCTCCTGCACGGTCCAGCCTGGCAGGTTCACATCGGGTGCCGCCTCGAAATCCCCGCCGGAAAGCACATTTTCAGTCATGCGCAAGGAGCGCGTGCGATCCATGAACTGCCAGTGGCGGGCCAGCGTGTTGAAACTGCCCGACCAGGGCGTGGCCAAAGGCGTGTCAAGTTCGCGCATGGCTTTCTCCCAGTGGGTCCGCATGAGGATACGGAGGGGGCGCATCACGCGTTGGGCCTCGGCGTAGGCGTCGTTGTGTTCGCCGTTGCGCCGGTAGGCGGCGCTGAGCTCCAGGGACTTCTGCGCCCTTTCCAGCAGGGATTCGGCGTCCACTTCCCCGTGCCCGATTTGTTTCAGGTCGGCCACGACGGTGCGCACCTTGGTGAGACTCTCGGCGGCCTGGTCATACGACCACTGGGCGGCGGTGCGCGCCACCCGGCGTTGCTGCTCCTGGAATCGCACGACCGGCCCGTTCGGGCCCAGGTCGGAGGTGACCACGGCCGCGGTGGCCATGTGGAAATCGCGGAACAGAATCTCCATGCCGCCCGCCTTGCGCTGCCATGGCAGCGATCGCACGCCACCCGGACTGACTTCCCAGGCGCTGGTGCCGACGGGCACATGGGGAACCACCACCTTGAGGGCGGAGGCCGCCCCCTGGGCGGGCACGAACTGGGTGTGATCGCCAAACCAAACGGGCAATACCAGATAGTGTTTGTCGCAACGAAGGACCGCGGCCTTCACCTGCGGGTGGGAAGTATCCACCCAGCGGGGCTCCTCCCCCGTGACCAGCAACGGTTCCAGCAGGCTGATCTCCAGGTTCAGCAGCGCCAGCGCCAGCAGTCGGTCGCGTCCGGAGTGGCTGTCCGCCAGGTACTTGTCGGACCAGTAACCGATGCCCCGCATGCCCGAACCGATGGCGATGTAGGTCATCAGGCGCACCTGCTCGGGGGTGGGGCCCACGGGCTCCTGGAACGCCGAACCGGGCTCCTGGCGATAGGCGGTTTTCACATACCAGTCGGGCAGATGGGTCTGCACCCAGGTCCAGGTGTAGGTGCCGGGGGAAGCGAACTGCCGGCGAAGCATCAGCCAGTCGCGGTATTGGGTGAAATCCATGCCCGTGTACAGGGGCCACCGGTGCATGCCCAGCATGACCTGCTCGATGGAGCGGCTGTATCGGCCAAAACCGTCCCACACATCCACGGCCACAGGGCGGCCTGGGTCGGTGGCGTGGAACGAACGGGCCAGGGAAGCAAGCCGACCGGATTCCTCACTGGGCAGGTTGTTGCCCAGGTTCCAGCCCAGCACCGAGTCATGTTCCATGAACCGTGACATCTTCTTGCCCAACCCGCCGGCATTGGTCAGATTGGCCGGGGCCCCGGTAAGATCCTCGGGTTGGGGCTCGACGGACGGGACCAGCAGGAAACCCTGCCGGGCCGCCTCCTCCACCACGGCCTCGTTGGCCTCTGCGTTGAGCCACAGGGTGTTGAATCCCGCATCCCGCAGGGTTTTGACCGGGGTGCCGGAATGCCGGATCGCCCGCATGAAAAAACGCTCGCCGGCGACCTGCAGGGAATTGCCCCGCAATTGGACCTCTGTGGGTTTGGCGTTCCCGGCCACGGTTTTCTTTCCCGGGCTGGCGGTTCCATCCGGCAGATGGACTTCCGCCTTGGGCGCTGAGGGCGCCGATTCCATCAGTGGGCTGACCTCAAGATCATCGATCCAGGTTTCGGTGACGCCGGGCCCACCGTACAGGTTGAGCACCACGCGATCGATATAGGCGTCCTGGATGATGAGGTCGCGCTTCAACTCGGCGCGGGCCAACTGGACCTGATCGCGCAGCTTTTTCACGGGTTGGCGTAGGGCCAGTTGCTGCCATCTGCCAGACAACTGGTAAGTATCCCCGGGAACCATCAGGGTGAGGGGTTGTTCCAGGTTTTTGGGGTCCCGCTCGCGGGGCAAAACCACCCGCACCACCAACCCCATGCCCGGCCGGTTGGCCCGGAACCACAGGCTGCAGTTCAAATCCTCGGCGACAAGCGCCTTGCCCGGATCGATGTGGAAATGAACAAAGGTGCCCCGCTCGGAGGAAAAGGCGATCCCCTCGGCTTTCTGGCCGCTGTGGGCGTGATCGGTGGTGGTGCCGTGCACCAAATCCTTGGGTTGGGCATCACTGGGTCCCTGAACCCACAAGGGTTCACGCCCCTCGAAGCCCTGCTGCAGGGCCACCTGTCCCTGACCGGTACCGGCATGGACAAGCCAAAGCCAGCCCAGCGCCAAGAATCCGGCCCACTGGAAACAGAATGCTCGCACGGTTGGCCCAGCCATGGGCATCACCCTCATTCCCGCAACCGAAAACGGTTTTCACAGACCTTGGGGAGGGCGATAACATCCGTGCCGGTTGGATGGCAAGTTCAACCGCATGGCCGGGAAAAAGATAGACGACAAGGACGGCTAGGAAAGATGGCGAAGATCAATACTTCGGTGCCCGGCCCATATCCTGGGTGGAGAGCAGGAAGAAAAACCGGCCGTCCTCGGAATCCGGCACCAGCTCCACCTGGCGGTTGAGGCCGGCGTTTTGCTCGACGCTGTACTGGGACAAGTCAAACTTTCTGGAATCCAGAACGAGCAGACGAACGAGGTTCCGGTTGCCCCCCTCCTCCGTTTGGAAAAGGATTTGGGGCACCTTGCGGCCCTGCAGTTCGGTGATTCCGTGACTGACCGCCTGCAGGTAATTGAGCGACTCGGGTAGACGGACCGTTTCCCCCAGCCGGCTGAAGGAATCCACCAATTGCTCCATTCGCTCGTGCGAGGTGGGACCATCCACCGCGGCGGAGGTTTCAAGCAGCCGGGCCACGGCATCCGCGTCCAGCGGAGAAGCCGCTGGACGCAACCAATAACCCACCCCGGCAAGGGCCAGCAGGGAGGCGGCAGCCAAGGCAGCCATCAACTTTTTGCTACCAAGAACGCGTTTATCCATCGGCAATCGGCCGGCCAGGTTGGCAGCCAGGTGGCGCGGGACAGGAACCGCTCGAATTTCACGGGCCAGGCGGTTGTCCTCGCGAGACCGCAGGCTCCACCAAGCATGGCACTGTGGGCAGGTCTTCAGGTGCGCCTCCACCGCGTCGAGGTCGCGCCAATCCGCTTCCCCCAACCGGGGAAGGTTCAATTCCAGAATGGTTCTGGCGGTTTCACAACGCATCAGGCACCTCAATCGCTTGGCAAATCATCCTGGCCCGGCGCGGTCAGACCCCGGGTGTTGTCGCGGCCGCCCTCCTCGGGCCAGGGGTAACGCTGTCGTATCCAATCCTTTGCCCTGGCCAGACGGCTCATCACCGTGCCGACGGGAACGCCCATCTGCTCGGCGATTTCGCGATAACTGAACTCCTCGAAGAAAAAAAGAATGAGCGGAGTACGGTATCCTTCAGGCATCTGGTTCAGCAATCTCTGCAGCAACTCGACATCCGGACCATCATCCCGCCCCCCCTTTGTCGCGGCTCCTTCCGGAAGGTCTTCCGGCATGGGCTCGAAACCGGCCTGCTGCCTCCTGCGGACACGCATGAGAAAATGGTTGCGCAGGATGGCGAAAAGCCATCCACGCACCGCCTCAGGGGCTCGCAACGGGGCGTTGTTTTTCGCTGCCGACAGGAAGGTGTCGTGCACCAGATCCTCGGCATCCTGGTGGCTGCCGGAAAGGCGGAAGGCAAAACGAAAGAGCGGAGCATGGTGTTGCTCCACCCACTCGAGCAGCCGTTCCCGTGTGATCGTCCCGCCTGGCGTCAAATCGCGCCGCCTTTCCTGGCAACATGTCTTCAGATGCGCAGCCCGCGTATTTTATTCCCCAACCCCGTGAAAAAGCGGTGGAAAGCAGCCCAATTCGGCAAAAACAGGGGCCTTTGTCAGAAATTCCAAAAAATGCGGTAAAGGCCGGGAATAAAACTTGTCCCGGCCGCATCTGGACATAGGATGCCTTCGAGAGGTTCGAAAGGCATGAACCTCAGTTTGATGATTCACAAGGATTGATTTCACCATGAAGAAGCTTCTCTCCCTGTTCGCCGCCGCCGCCCTCGTCCTGCCCGCCCTGACCGGCTGCGGTGAGCCCGCCAAGAAAGCCGCCGAAGGCGCCAAGAAGGCCGCCACCGACGCCGGCAAGAAGGCTGGCGAAGCTGTGAAGGAAGGCGCTGGCGAGGCTGTTGAAGCCGCCAATAAAGCCGCCGAAGGCGCCAAGAAGGCCGCCACCGACGCCGGCAAGAAGGCTGGCGAAGCTGTGAAGGAAGGCGCTGGCAAGGCTGTTGAAGCCGCCAAGACCGGCGACGCCGGCAAGGCTGGCGAAGCTGTCAAGGAAGCTGCCGGCAAGGTTGGCGAGGCTGGGAAGGAAGGTGCCTCCAAGGCCGCCGAAGCCGTCAAGGGCGCCGCCGAAGGCAAGAAATAATCCACAAGCCGAATCCTCCGGGTTTCGGCAGGATTACACATGAAAAGGCGGGCGACTGGTTGGTCGTCCGCTTTTTTCATTTATCAACAAGGCATCCCGCAGGAAATGGGGTACTATCGGCCCAGCCGCAGATAATTGGACCAGCTTGGTTCGTGTACTCGGATCTGCTCGGCCTGGCGGTTTTCGACTTGTTTTAACCAACTTTTTCCTGAAAGGACGTGTTTTCCATGCGTAATTCCCTGATCTTCGGCGCCGTTTTCTCCTTGGCCCTCGCCTCCCTGACCGGTTGCGGTGATGGTGCCAAAAAGTCCCCAGATGAAGGCAAGAAGGGAATGATCAAGCCCCCGCAACCCGGCAAGGACGCAGTCCGGCCCGATGCCGGCAAAGCACCCGAAGGCGACGCCAAGAAATAGTGCTGCCCTGTCCGGGGGTGGTGTTTCATCGTTGACAAGGCATGGATGGTCAGCCGTCCATGCCTTTTTTACAGCTGCATTTTTCCCGAAAGGCTCTGTTCCTGAAAGATAATTAACCACCGAAGACCACCGGGCCTTTTGGTATCATGACAGTAGACTCAAGGATTGGTCCCGGTCGCCCGTGAGCGGCCTTCAGCCGACGAAAGGTTCGCCCGGCTGATCCCGATGGTTTGGATTTACCCAAAAGGAACCTCGCGTCATGAAGAAGCTCCTCTCACTGTGTGCCCTGTGCGGTCTGGTTGTCCTCTCCAACGGCTGCGCCGAAGCCAAGAAACCCGCCGAAAAGGTAGACGCCGCCAAGAAGAACAAGATCGAGGCCGCCGAGAAAAAGTCCGAAAAGGATCAGGAGACCCGCAAGGCTGCTGAAAGCGCGAAGGAAGAAAAGAAAGAAGAGAAGAAGGACGAAAAGGCCAAGGCTCCTGAAGCTCCCAAGGGCGGCGACAAGAAGTAATCCGCCAGGCCGCATATATTGGCCGATAGGTCTGGTCACAAAGCCGGCGGAATCGATCCGCCGGCTTTGTTCGCTTTCACCCCTCACCCGCGCCATGTCGCCTAGGAGAACCCGATGCGTTGTTTGTTGGCGGTTGCGGCCGCTATGGTTGGCTTGATTTCCGGATGCGGTCAGGCCGAGCCGGATCGTTACAAAAGCAAATTCACCGAGCGTCCTTCCAAGGCGGTTGCTCCTTCCAACGGTAAGGAAACAACCAAGGAAAAAGGCCCGGACAGCGCTCCCCCAGGCAAAGCCATCACCCAGGAAAAAACGATGGAGCCCGCCAAGGGGAAATAGTCCCGTTTGGCAAGTATGCAGATCCCCCGATAAAGCGAGAGGGCGACGCCTGTTTGGCGCCGCCCTCTCGCTTTGTCAGGCCACGAACCGCAAACGGATCAGGTGGTGGACATCTCGTCCGCCAAAGACCGCTCCTGCTCCACGGCTGAGTTCTGCTTGCCCTCACCCAGAATCAACAGCAATGGGCTGGCGATGTAGATACTGGAAACGGTGCCGATGATGACGCCGATAACCATCACGAAGGCGAACAGGTGGATTCCCTCGGCACCGGAGAAATAAAGCACCAGAACCACCAACCAGGTGGTGAACGATGCCCAAACGGTGCGACTGAGGGTTTGATTGATGCTCTCGTTGATCATGCGCTCGGTGAGCAACGGGTTGCGACCGCGCACCTCACGGATCCGGTCGAACACCACGATGGTGTCGTTGACCGAGTAACCCACCAGGGTCAGCAACGCCGCCACGGCGGGAAGGTCGATCTTGAAGTCCTGAATCTGGAACAGGGAGGAGAACACCGGGATGTTCGCCAGGTAGTGGCACCCGGCGATGATGCCCAGCGTGAAGAACAGGTCATGCACCAGGCACAGGAGCGCCGCCAGACCGAAGGTCCAGTTGCCGAATCGGAGCCACAGGTAAAACACGATCGCGATCCAGCTCGCCACAATGGCAGCCAAAGCGGTGCCCTGGGTAGCCTTGGCCATCGAGCCGGAGAAGTTGTCCAGGCGTTCCGGTTGGGGATTGTCCCGATAGGTGGTCTGGGTCGCCTTCAGGGCCTCCTCGGCAATGGGGCCCTCAAGCGGGTCGTTGAACACGACCTTGAGGTTTTGGTAACGGCCGGCCTGGGCCTTGCCCTTTACATCAATCCGCATTTGGCGCGCGGCATCCTGGGAACGGGTTCGGGTGGCGTCCAGCGACTGCTTCATTTGCTTGGAGGCCGTTTCCAGCAGCGCCTCGGAACGCAAGCTCTCGCGCAGCAAGCGGGAAACCTGATCCGGGGAGACAGCCGCTGAAAATTCAAGATCCGCACCGGTGACAAAACCGCCTGGGCCCTTTTCGACGGCCAGCTTGGTCATCTCCACCTTCTGGAGGTCAGCCCCGATCAAACGGCTCACCTCGGCCCCCACCTTGCGGGTGTCGGTCTCGCCGGTGCGCACGGTGAAGAAGCGTGTCTTGCCGCCTTCGCTGTCACGCTTGTCGCTGACGAAGATCTGTTCGATCTTCATTTCGGGCAGGCTGGATCCCTCCAGTTTGCCACGCAACCAGGCCATGTCGCGCTGTTCGGTGAGCCGGCCGGTGTAGGCGGTCCCACCATTGAAATCGATGTCGAAGACCTCCTTGCCGCGGGCGAAGAACAGGGCCGCGCCCAGGATGGTAAGGACCACCGTGACGGTGAACATGGTCCAGCGGATGGCCATGAAGTTGATGTTGGGCTTCGCGAAAAGCTGCATCATCTTCAGCTCGCCATGGCCCTTGCGGTTAAGGTAGATGTCGAAGATGGTGCGGGTGATGTAAAGCGAGGTGAACAGGCTGATCACCAGGCCGGCGGTCAGCGAGATGCCGAAACCCTTCAACTGGTCATTGCCCACGATGTAAAGGACCACCGCGGTGAAGATGGAGCTGAGGTGGGTGTCGATGATGGTGGGCAGCGTGCGGTCATAGCCGTTGCGCAAGGCCAAGGCCAGGCCGGCGCCCCGCTGGCGCTCCTCCCGGATCCGTTCGTAAATCAGCACATTGGCGTCCACCGCCATACCCAAGGTGAGCACCAAGCCCGCCAAGCCAGGCAGAGTGAAGGTGGCCTGCACCAACACCATGAAAGCGATGGTGAGGACCAGGTTGGCGAACAGGGCGATGGAGGCAACCAACCCGGCGAAGCGGTAGTACACCCACATGAAGACGAGGACAGCCACAAACGCCAGCACCACCGCGATGCTGCCGCGGTAGATGGTTTCCTGGCCCAAGGTGGCACCCATGGTGGCCTCGGAGGCGGGCCGCTGGTCAAGGGTGGCAGGGAGGGCACCGGCCCGCAACAGGCGGATCAGATCATCCAGTTCCGCTTGGCTGAAATCGCCGGTGATCTGGCCCGAATCGCTGATGGCGCTATTCAGGGCCGGGGCTGATTTCACCTGGCCGTCCAGGATGATAGCCAGGCGACGCTGGACATTCTTGCTGGTGATGTCGAAGAAACGCGTGGCCCCCTCCCCTTTCAGGGTGAAGCCAACGGCGGGCTCACCCCGGCTGCCCGGGGCGCGGTAGACATTCTGCAGGTCCTTGCCCGTCACCTCCTGGGTGGGCTCGGGATTCCGGACCAGAACAAAATGCTCCATGGTCTTGCCGCCGCGCTGGTCCTCTAGCGAAATAAATGGGGACCGACGGAATTGCGGAGGGATGTCGCGGCGGTAAAGGAGCAGTCCATCAACCTCGGTGGGCTCATTGGCCTTGTCGAGGATGTACTGTTTGTTGCCGGAATAGAGGAAGCCCTTGCCCATCTCCACCCAGCGGTAGGTGTGACGGCCGACGCCCGTGTTGTTGCGGACCTGGAAGAACCGGGCCTTGTCCACGGTCTGGCCGCTCTCAAGCTTGATGCTTTCCTTGGGTTCCTCTGGAGGCTGGCCGGGCAGCTTGCGGTCTTCCTTCAGTTTCTTCGCGGGGTTGCCGGCCAGCTCCTTGAAATAATCCTTGGCGGCGTCGATCGCCTCGCGGTCATCCTGGGCATTGGCCAGGATAGAGAACTGCAGGAGGCCCTGCTGAGTGATCAGGTTCTTGATGGTTTCGATCTGGTTTTGGGAAAGGCTTTGGCGCACACCGCCCGATTTGGCGGAAAAGCCGGTGATCAGTTCCTGCAACTTGTCATCGGCCGCCCCAGCCTCGCGTGCGGCAGTCTCCAGACGAACCAGATCGTCGGTGGCCACATCAACGATGGCCTGGGTCTTTTCGGCCGGAACCAGCCCCTTGACCCCGGCAATCAGGGCGTCCCAACGGGCCTGGCGGGCCTCGTCCTGTTTCTCGCCACCGAAGGGCATGACGATTTCGATGCGGGGTTGGTCGCCGGAGATGGGCCGGACAATGATGTTGTAAAGGTCAGCCGGATCGATGCGGCGCTTGAGCTGGGTGGCCATCTCCTCAAGGCGCGTACTGATCTCGTTGGCAGTGCTGGACTTCTCGTCCAGCTTGACCTCGTAGACCAGCGTGGTGCCGCCGGAAAGATCAACGCCCATCCGGTAGGTGAGCCCCGGACTGCCACTCTGGTAGTTGCGCCAGGCAATGGCGATGACCAGCAGGGCCAGGACCACGGGCACCACGCAGGTGAGCACGCGGCCCGCCCCGACACCCATGCCAATGGTTCGCCCGAGACTCTTCAAGAAAGCGTTCAAGAATCCACCCTCCGCGCGGATCACCCCGCGCCACAACCACCCTTGGACCGTTATGCTTCCCCGGTCTTTGCGGCATCCGTGGGGACAACCTTCCGCAGGATTGCCGTCCGGGTCACCCGGACTTTGACATTGTCATCGATTTTCAATGTCAGCTCATCGCCATTCTCGTTGATGGCGACGATGGTGCCGTAAATGCCACCCACCGTGAGAACCTTGTCGTTTTTCTGCAGGCTGTCCAGCAGCTTCTGCTTTTCCTGCTTTTCCTTGCGGCCCTGCCGGAACAACATCAGGATCAGCATGCCGCCGAACAGGAGAATAGGGACTTGGTTCCACCACATGGGCTGAGAGGTACCCGGCCCATCGGCAGGGCGGGAAGACTCAGGAGCGGTTTGTCCCTCCTGCATGCTCATCCCCATCCCCCAAAAACAAAATAAACGAACCGGAGGCCCTTGTTGACCCCCGAAAGCGGCGTATCACACGACAAGCAGTCACATTACGGTGTTTTTTCCAGGCCGACAAGCCACTCTGAGGACCAGGTTCGGAAGGTCCCCTGTTCAATTGCCTGCCGGGCCTCACGCATTAGCCTTTGATAGAACCATAAATTATGAAGGCTCAACAACATTGGCCCAAGCATTTCTTCGGCAGCAAATAGGTGGTGAAGATAAGCCCGACTATATCCTGTACAACAAGGGCAGGGACACCCCTCTTCCAAAGGGGATGGGTCATCCCGATGGCGGGCATTGCGCATACGAACCTCACCCTGACGAGTGTAGGCGGAGGCATTGCGGCCGTTCCGCGTGGGAAGGACGCAGTCAAACATGTCGATCCCGGCGGCGATTCCGGCGATCAGGTCCTGGGGCCGGCCTACTCCCATCAGATAGCGGGGCTTGTCAGCCGGCAGACAGGCGGCGCAGGGCGGCAACGCCTTGGCCATCGCCTCAGGGGATTCACCGACACTAAAGCCCCCCAGGGCATACCCCGGAAAATCCATGGCCACCAACTCGGACGCGCAATCGGCCCGGGCGTTCAGATCCAGGCCACCTTGAACGATGGCAAACAGTGCCTGATCGGCACGGGTTGCAGCATTCTGGCAGCGTTTGGCCCACAAAAGGGTGCGGCGGATTGCCTCCCGCATCTCCTCGGGGGAGCATCCGGCAGGGGGGCAGACATCCAGCACCATGGCAATGTCCGCCCCCAGGTTTTCCTGGATCTGGACAGCGCGCTCCGGCGTCAGGTCAATCAGGCTGCCATCGAGATGGGAACGGAATTTCACCCCGGCATCGCTGACCACCCGCCGATCGGCCAGACTGAACACCTGGTAACCGCCGGAATCCGTGAGGATGGCGTGCGGCCAGTTCATAAAACGGTGCAGTCCCCCCAGCCGGGCAACGCGCTCGTCCCCGGGGCGGAGGGCCAAGTGGTAGGTGTTGGCAAGCAGGATCCGGCTACCCGAATCCTCGACCTGAAAGGGGTAGATTCCTTTGACCGTGCCCACGGTCCCAACCGGCATGAAGGCGGGGGTCTCCACCTCACCATGAGGCGTGAAGAGGCGGCCCAATCGGGCCGCCCCATCGGTTTTCAGGCAGGAATGTCGAATCGCCATGGCGCAGGGTCGATCACCTTGGCCTCAAGGGACAAGGCAGCCGGACAGCATCACTCGCCGCGGAGGTTGAGGCCGCGCTCGCGCAGTTTCTCGCGCACCTCGTTGAGCGAGGTGACACCAAAGTTGCGAGCCTCCATCAGATCCTCGGCGGACTTGCTGACTAATTCAGCGATGCTGCTCAAACCCAGTCGATTCATGCACTTGCGGGCGCGCACTGAAAGCTGCAGGTCGGAAACCGGAGCTGCCAATTTCAACTGGTCTTCCTCGCTCAATTCGCCCACGGGTCGATAGGAGGAACCGTCGCCACCCGCTTCCAGAGATTGGCCCAGCCGCAGGCCCTTGGCGGCCAGCATCTCGTTGATTTCCACGAGCGAAGTCTCACCAAAGTTCTTGCTGGTGAGCAGTTGGTCTTCCGTGACCCGGGTCAAATCGCCCAGCGTCTTGATGTTGAGGCGCTTGAGGCAGTTGCGGGCGCGAACCGACAGTTCAAAATCGTTGACAGAGATTTCGAAAACCTGCGCCATCTGCGGATCGGAAAGGGCGTCGTCGTGGGCCACCACCATCGTTTGGCTGGCCAAGGCATCCTTCACGTAAAGGCGGGCACGCTCGTCAGTCGGATTGCTATGAAGCACAGCCTTAAAGCAATCGTGCGCCTTTTCATAGCGCCCCATATCTTCATACAGAATCCCTAGATTCGTCAGGGTTCCGACATGGACCGGGGGGTTGTTGCGGCACTTTTCGTACAGGGACAACGCCTCATCATCATTGCCGGCCTGGTCATTGAGCATAGCCAGCTGGAAGAGCGCCCCGGAATGATTGGGGTCGAATTTGACGGCTTTCTCGAGGGAGTCCACCCCTTCGAGCTTTTGACCTTCCTGAAGGCGAAGCTGGCCCAGTTGGAAATGGAATTCGGCCGAGTGGCTGGCCAAATCCTTGTGTTTTTCCAGCAGTTCGTTGGCTTCCTTGAACTTGCCCAACTGGCGTTGGACGCCGGCGCGCTGCAGGTTGACTTGGCTGGCGTTGTACCCGGCTTTTTCGGCCTTCTCAAACGCGGCGAGGGCTTCTTGGTATTTCTCGCGGGATGCCTGGATTCGGCCCTTGTAAAACGCGGCCAAAGCCCCGTCAGCCTGGCCCAGGTGATCGACAGCTTCCTTGGGATGCCCCAGGAAATACAGCGAGATCCCCAGCTTCAGGTGGATCTTCCCGGCAGCGGGGCCGGAAACAGTGGCAAGACGCTTTTTCAGGGTGTCGGCGGCGTCACGCAGCACCTTGTATTGGGCCTTGTCCGTGATCAGCCCGTTCCGCAATTGCTGAACGGTGCCGGCATCACAGTCTTCCTTCTCGACCATCAAAACCTTCAGGTCGATCATCCCCATACCCCTGATTGCAAAATAGATAAATGAACGGCAGCCCCGCTGGTGGGCTCCGTTCGCCACAATCCGATAAGCTGTTTTTACCGGCCTTGGGAACCAATGGGCAAGACAAGTCTGGATCTCAGCCTGTTTCCACCTTTTCCTCCAAGTTCTCATGCCACCCAAAACATCCCCTCAAGCTGTTCCTGTTTGCTATGCCCAAACCATTTCGGGCCTAGAAGAGATAGCTTCCGCTGAAATAAGCCAACGACTGGGCGGCGAAATCCTGCGCACCGCTCCCGGGTTGGTGGTTTTCCGACCCGAGGAAATCAACCGGGAAGTGTTGGATCTTCGGACGGTGGAGGATGTTTTTCTGCTGGCCTGGGGCAGCGATGGGCTCACCTACCGGGCCAAGGACCTGGATTTCATTGAAAAATGGACCGCCACCAAGCCCGACTGGCCAAAACTGCTGGCCCTGCACCATGCCATCCATCCCAAACCCAAGGGCACCCCAGGGTATTGGCTGGTGGTGCAACAGGCGGGAAAGCATGGTTACCAGCGCCAATCAGCCCGGCAGGCCTTGGCCCGCGGGCTTGGGCGAAACATCCACCCCAAATGGCGATTTGTCGAGGAGAACGCCGACATCGAATTCTGGCTGACCATTGACGGCACCCAGGCCATCTGCGGCCTGCGCCTTTCCACCCGGGACATGCGCCACCGGACCTGGAAGCGGGAGCACCGGGCCGCCTCGCTTCGCCCGGTGGTGGCGGCCGCCATGGCCTGGCAGGCTGATTTGGGGCCGGGGATGGTGGTGGTGGATCCCATGTGCGGTGCCGGCACCCTGCTGGGTGAGGCTCGCCTTATGCTGCAGAGCCACGGCCGGGGCAAGCTGCGGCTACTGGGTGGCGATGTGGATCTTGATGCGATTGAATCGGCCCGCCTTAACCTGCGCGGCCTGGGAGGCGCCGACCTTTTCAGGTGGGATGGCCGGCGCTTGCCCCTAGCCGACCACAGCGTGGACCGGGTTCTTTGCAACCTCCCTTTCGGCATCACCTACGGGGTGGGCCAGGATTTGGGTGCCCTTTACACCCGGAGTTTCCGGGAAATGCGGCGGGTGTTGCGGCCCAAGGGAATGGCGGTCCTTTTGACCAGCGAGGCCGCGATCGGGCGGGAGTCCGCCGCCGGGGCCCACTTGAAGCCCGCCGCCAGCACCCGGGTCCGCATGCTGGGTCAGCCCGCGACCATGCTGACTTTGCGCCCGGTTTGATTAGGATTTAAAACAGGTTTCGACCGGATCAGCTTTTCCTTCGCGGCGTCATCGCCCCGTTCCGACTGAGAGCTACGCATGGCCAGCCCCACCCTGACTTGTCCCCACTGCTCGTCGGTCCTGCGCCCGGCCAATCCGGTTCCGGCCGGCAAGAAGGTGCGTTGCCCCAAATGCTCGGAAACCTTCACGGCTGGAGGCGAACCGGAGGCGGCCCCCAAACCCAAGCCCGCCCCGGTCGTGGATGAGGATCATGATGAGGAGGCGAAGCTCTACGGGATGGTTTCCGACCCGGACGAGGAGCAGAAAGACGATCCACGGGACAAAAAGAAAGGCAAGAAAAAGCCCAAGAAACCTGAGATCAACTACGGGCAAGACAACTCGCTGAAGGATTTCCGCGGGCCGGCCGTGGAACTGCTCACCAAGCCCTGCAACAACATGATGTTCCACTGCACCCTGGTGCTGCTGTTGGCGATCGCCAGCTTTGTGATGGCCGGGTGGCCCTTCGTGTTCCAGGACAGCCTCCTGCCACCCAAGGATGCCTTGAAGGAATTCCTGGGCAAAAAGCTGGAGGAGGAGGCCGCTTCCAAAGCTGGGGGTGGCGGCGGGTCCGGTCAATGGAAGACCCTGCAGAAAGCCTTGGAACTGGACAGCGTCATGTGGCCCATTCCGCTCGACAAGAATGGCAAGAAGATGCGCGAGCCTGACTACGGCAAGACCGAGATGCCACAGGAGGCAGCCGATGCCGCCCGCGAGTTCATGGGACGAAGCGAATTCCCCACTCGCCTTGTCTGGGTGATCGTCAGCCTTTTCATCATGGTGTGGACCTTCATCCTGCTGATTGGCACGGTGAAGATTCTCAATCTGGAATCTTACCGGTGGGGCATCGCCACCGTGGTGATGTGTTTCCTCCCGGCTAACTGCCTCACATTCCTGACCATGATCTGGAAAAAATACGAAGACATGGATTTCTATTATTTCCCGGTCCTTGTGCTGCCCATCACGGCGGTTTTCTCGATGCTGTTCGGGGTGTGGCTATGGGTGACCCTGAAGGATGACCGTGTGGTCCAGGGTTTCCAGTTCAAGGGCTCCGACCAGAAGCAGGACAAGGCAGACTGACTTGCGGGCGGGGGGGGTCAGTCCTGCCCCCTCCACCATTTCCAAGCCCTCGAAGGCATGGAGAGGCCGGCGCGCATCCGACGCCAAAAAGACGCATCGTGCCAGGAAACCAACATGGCCTGTAGCAAACCGGCCATGTCATCCGCTTTTTTGCCTCCATGGGGCACCAGATCCAGATGAGGCCGGAAAGCCCAAGGGCCGGATGCGGACTGAAAAACCACCCGGGGCAGGCTCATTTCCAACAATCCTTCCGCCCCCTGGGTGCTTCCCCAACCACTGGCACCCCGCGCCACAATGGGTGTGGCAGGATGCCCCAGGGCGATGACCACCTCATTGATGGATAGGTTCGGGCTGCGCAACCGGGCACCGACCTGAAGCGCCTTTTCCGGATTGGCGCTAAAAACAGAGGCACCCAGGCAATAGGGGCAACTTTCCGCCAGCGCGACCAACTGGTCGTCATCCGGGGCGCCCATCAGGCAAAGCACCGGTGCGAACAGCGCCTCCCGGGCTACCCGCATTTCCGGACGAACATCAGCCAGCACCATCGGCGGACAATCGTCTCCCGCTTGGAGCCAGTCAGGCTCCCCACCCACCCAACGCGCTCCCTGGCTGATCGCCTCACGCGCCAAAGCGATGGCTTTTTGACCTTCGGGTGGTCTGACCAAACGAAACGGCGCAACCCCCTGGACCATGGTCAGCAGGTGGGCCTCCACCTTTTCCAAAAGGGAGTGGCTGGCTATCACCCGGCGGGTTGCCACACAGGTTTGCCCATGATTTATCACCGCGCCAAACCAGGCCGAACGGGCCACCAAAGCAGGGTCCGCATCCTCAAGGACGATGAGCGGATCGCAACCGGATAGCTCCAGAGTGGAGGTGACCATTCGCTCCGCCGCGGCACCCGCCACCAATCGGCCCACCGGAGAACTGCCGGTGAACACGACATGGTCGATTTCACCGGCCACCAAGGCGGAGCCGAATTCGCGCTCGTGGGGAAGAACCTGGAGAACCCCCGGAGGCACACCCGCCTCCTCCAGCAGGAATGCCAAAAGGGCAGAGCACCGGGGAGCCACTTCGGAAGGTTTGAACAACACCGCGTTGCCCGCCACAAGGGCCTGCAATATTTGCACCCCAGACAAGCAAAAAGGATAATTCCAGGTGCCGATCACACCGACCACACCCCGGGGTGCGCGTTCCACACGGGTCCTTGAGCCGAAAAAAATCCAGGGGGTGTCCGCCAAACGCACCTTGCGGGGTGCCAATACCGAGGCGGCCCGCCTGACGAGGAACTTGCAGGCCTCAGCGAGGGGCAGAATATCCCCTGACAGGGTAACCTGGGCCTCCTTGCCCAATTCCTCCCGGGCAACCCGGCACCATTCTTCCGCCCTGGCGGGCAAAAGGCCGCGGAACCGGTTTATCACCCCCAAACGGGTGGGGATGGTTAGGGCAGACCATTGCCGCTGGGCGATCCGCGCCTGCCGGACCTGGGAACGCACTTGGGTTTCCGGGTAGTCGGCCTGTTCATTTGCCTGTTGGGTATCCATGGTGAAATCTTAGATGAACCGAGGAAGAACGATCCGGACAGACCCATCCCGTGCAAAAAAACTTATCCCTGTCGGATGCCCCATGGGCCGGCTGGCTGAAAGGCCTGGGCGGCACCGGCGGACGCCTGAAAACGGTCCCGGAAGATTTTCTGGTGCGGGAAATCCCGGCTTATGAGCCGGTGGGCGACGGGGAATTCATCTACCTGTGGGTGCGCAAACGCGACCTGTCCGCCGACCGCCTCCGCAAGGAATTGTCTAGGGTACTGGGCATTTCCAGCCGGGATGTGGGAATGGCCGGCCTGAAGGACCGCCGTGCCATCACCTGGCAATGGGTCAGCGTTCCCCAGCGAGCCAACCCGGCCCAGCAAGGGCTGTGCGGGAACGGTTGGGTGATCCTGCGCGCGGTCAGGCATCGGAACAAGCTGCGTCCGGGCCATCTGCATGGAAACCACTTTATTCTGGTGGTGCGGGATGCCCGGCCGGGCTGGCCGGATCTCCTGCGGTCCCTGGCAAACAGACTGAAAACCCATGGCATTCCCAATGCCTACGGAGCCCAAAGGTTCGGGAACGGAAGGCAAACCCTGGCCTTGGGCCTTTCCCTACTGGACCAACCCGACCAGGCGGTCAATCCGTGGCTTCGACGATTGGCTTTATCAGCCGTGCAATCGCATGTTTTCAACACATGGCTTCAACAGCGTCTGGAGTCCAACACTTTAAGGCAGGTGATGGAGGGTGAAATCCTGGCCCATGCCCCGCGGGGCGGCTTGTTCACGGCCGTGGATGTCGCCGCGGAACAAAAGCGATTGGATGCAGGCCAGATTGTTCCGGCAGGTCCCCTTCCCGGCTCCCGAATGCTGCCGGCCCGTGGACCGGCCGCAACCCTGGAACAGTCCATCCTCCAGCGCCTGAACCTGGTCCGTTTGCTGGACGGCCAAAAGGGGCGTTTGTTGAGCGGTACCCGACGACGGGCCTTGGTGTACCCGACCGATCTCACTTGGCACCCCGCCCCGGCAGTGAACGGTTACCGTTTGGAATTCAGCCTGCCGGAGGGAAGTTACGCAACCGTCCTGGCCGGAATTCTGATGGAAGGGGAGAACTGGCGAGGCCCGGAAGCCGGCGACAACCTGGGCATGGACGAAGCTGGAGAAGAAGGCCTGACCGAGGGGGAAACGGAATCTGCGGGCATGGCCGGGGAGCCGGGGGAGTCATCCGCCGAGGCAACCGGGTGAGGATAATGACGGTAATGCGGACCGTGACGGCTGTGCAGCTGAAAACTTTTTGATTTTTTACGCCAAGGATTGACCCGGGTTGAGCGGTCTTGGGTGCTTGGTTCAGAATGCTGCTTACCAGCGCGCAACCCTTGGCACCCGGAAACACAATGGCCAGAGTCAAGCACCCAAACCCTTCAGCTAGCCTGGAGGATTGCACGGTGCCGGAAAAGATCCTGCTTTCCGCGCACGACCTGGAAAAGGCGGGCGAAACACCGTTTAGTGCCGAAGCCCTTATTGTGGCTTCCTGGAAACGCTATCCCAAGACCTTCGGCCTGAAGGGCTTCGCGGAGCATTATCCCGATTCGAACAAGATTCTCGCCTCGATCATGGGGGAGAAGGGTCTTGCCAAGAAAGGCTGGCTCAACAAGGTCGGCCAAAAAATGTACGTGCTGACCCCCGACGGCAAAAAGGCGGTCCAACGCCTGCAAGCCGGGGAAGGTCCACCTCCCCCGCCGGTCCGCACCGCCCCTCCCTCGGCCTTCAAGGGCCTGCCGGGCGAGTTGGACAGCGTCCTGGTCCGCCTGCTGGACAGCGAGGCGCTTTACAAGCACCTGGAGGACCGCAAGCAGGACATCGCCTTCGGGGACTCCTTGCAATTCTGGGGCCTGCCCGAGAAGGCCAAGGCGGACGAGATCGACACCCAACTGGTGGTGGTGCGCAGACAACTGGATGAGTCACGCGGGAAGCTTGAGAAATCCTCGCTGATCCTGACCAACGGGCGCAGCATCAGCAAGGATGATGTGGATCTGCTGACCCAACTGCATGCCTACCTGCAGGAGCGTTTCGCCCGGCACCTGAACCTGATGCGCCAGCGCGCTGTGAAGAGCTGACCGGCTCGACCAGCCAGAATCAGGCCGCCTCCGCGAGTCTCGACTGGAATCTCAGTCGGGACCCGCTGGCGTATGCGGGATCGATTTCAAATCCCAGCCAGCGGCGCCCCAGGGATTCCGCCACGAAGCCGACCGTGTTGCTGCCCGAGAACGGATCAACAACCAGGTCGCCGGGTTGGCTCAGCAAACGGACAAAAAAATCCGGTACCGGCAACGGGAACCTGGCGGGGTGGATGGGCAATCCCTCGGCCCTGCAGGCCCGGAAATAAGGATCGCTGGAACGGGTGTTGGGCACCACCAGCACATTGCTGGGAATGGCACCCCCGTTGTCTTTCTGGAAGACCTTGCTCAACTCATGCTGGGATGGCCGCATGGCCGGATCATAACCGTCGCGCAGCAGGCGCTTCATCGAGGGGCTGTAGGGTTTCAGCACCCGGCGGTTGTCCGCCCGCGGTTCCTTCGATTTGGACAACCACCAGATCAGGTTGACGGCATCCTTGACGCGGGTGCGGGTGATGGTCACCCACTGGGCAGGCGTTGGCAACTTGCTGGGGTTGTACCAATAAAAATCCTGGGCCAGGTGGAAGATCTTGCACAGCCGCAGGATCAGTTCGTACTGGTAAAGCGATCGCGTGGCGCTGCCACGCACCCAGGCCCCGCCCAATTCCAGCACAAAGCTGCCGGTGGGATGGAGAACCCGGTGGATCTCCTCGATGTATGGCCACAGCCAGTCGCTGTATGACCCGGGATCCACATTGCCGTAGGCCTTCTGGCGGCGCAGGGCAAAAGGCGGTGAGGTGACTATCAGGTCCACCGAATCATCCGCCAATTTCTTCAGCCCATCCAGGGCATCGATGTTCCAGCACTGGCCCTGACCGGTGCAGTAGGCGGGCACGGGAGGCGCCTCCCGTAATGGGAAACCCTGCTGGCCCAGCGTGGATCGACTTTTGAGACCGCGCGCGGACACCGTTTCCACCCCCAACAACCGAGCCTGGAAACCGGCAGGGTGCCGGACCAAGCGGGGCGGATAGCCGGGACAATGCTGGAAATCCAGTCCAATTTCCAGGCAAACAGGGTGGGCCCGGCGGGGATTTCACCAGTGGGCAATGGGACCGGCGGGCAGATTCAACGGCACATCGGTCTCGTGCCAGGGATGGGAATCCCGCTCCTCCAACGCGGGACGCATCCGGTCGCACAGGCCGTCCAGATGGCTAACGGACTGGAGCATCACCATTTCCTGCTGGATTTCGCGCCCCGGGCGCAACATGCGGCAATACCAGGCGGCCATTTTGCGGAACGTGAGGCAGGCGAACCGTTCATCACGCAAACGCGCCAATTGGGCAAAATGGTCCCGCATGAAGTCCAAGCGGCGGATGTAGGTTGGTGGAGTCCCCGGGTCCCCCGTGGTGTCCCAAAGGTGCAGGTGGTGGAATATCCACGGGTTCAAAAGGGCCCCGCGCCCCAAAGCGATTCCCGAGCACCCGGTGTGGGAAAGCATTCGGGCAGCCTCGGATAAATTTCGCACATCGCCATTGCCCAGGACCGGGATGCGCTGGACGGCTTCCACCACCTGGCGGATCCCATCCAGGTCCACCGTCCCGGAAAAACCCTGCTCGCGGGTACGGCCGTGAATCGTGAGGCCAGCCACCCCGGCCTGCTCGAATTCCCGGGCCAATTGCGGGGCGGTAATCTGGCCGGCGTCCCAACCCAGCCGCATCTTGACCGTCACCGGGATCGGCACCGCCTCGACCACGGCGCGAACCAATTCCACGGCGCCGCCAATCTGGCACAGCATCGCCGAACCGCCACCTCCCTTGGTGACCTTGTTCACCGGGCAGCCCATGTTGATGTCGATGCTTGCCAGCCCTTCCCCGATCCGTTCGACCAGAAATCGGGCTGCATCAGCCAGCTCAGGTGGCCGGCCTCCGTAGATTTGAACGGCGTAGGGACGGTCTTCCGGGCAGGTCTCGATCAGGTCGAGCGTTTTCTTGCTGCCCGATAGCAAGGCTCGGCCGTTGACCAAATCGGTCGTGGCCAAGCCCAAGCCGCCCAAGGTGCGCACCACCAGGCGGAATGGCAAGTTGGTGTAGCCCGCCAGCGGCGCCATGGTGAAACGGCTGGCCAATTCCAGCGCCCCCAAACGGATCCGATGCCCGGCTGCGGCCGGCGGGATTGGGACCGGCTCCGGGACAGGCAATACCTGGCGGGGATCAGTGGGATCTTTCCGGAGCGGTTTTTCCAAATCAGGATTTGTCATGAACGAATGAATTGGGGGTGCCTGCCAGCGCCTGGCCCGGAAGTGGGCGCCAGAGAATCAGGTCCTCCATGCGCCTGGCCATCTCGAAATCCATGTCCGTGATGGCCCTGTGACTGTGTGTTTTCAGTTTGACAAGCACCCTGCCCCATGTCACTTCCAGATCGGCATGGTGGTAGCCCGCCTCGCACAAAAACCCAATGGCATTGACCACTTGCAGTGTGGTTTGCCAGCCGTCGGTAGGATATTTCCGCCGGATCCAGCCGTTTTCCACAAACCATTTGGCCAGGCCAAGTTCGGCCAATCGGTCTTGGGCCTCTGCTTCGGAATAGGTTTTCAATTCCCGGGCCATTTCCGCGTTCCCAACGGTAAGGATGCCAACCCCTCTGGGCCTGATTCGATGCTTCATGGTAGCCTCGAACGCTTCAGGCACCCATCCACCCACGGAACCGGGCCCATGGCCAACCAAACGTACCTGACCCAAACCGGGGCCCTACTTCGGGCCACAATGGGCCCCACCTTGGTGGCAACCCTGGTTACCGGATGCGGACAGGACGCCCATCATCTGGCATCCATTGCCTCCAAATTGGGCCGGCAGATTGCTTCCGGATCCGAACGCGTGCGCGAAACGGCGCTGGGAAGACTGTTTCAAAACCGCAGCGTGCTGGAGCAGGTTCCACTGACCGACCGGGCGCGCATACGCTTGCGTCTGGACCGTTCGCTCCAAGGACTGGAAATCACCGTCCGGCAAATCGAGCCCGGTTGCCTGGAATTGACCGGAGAAGTGCCCGACGAAGCGGCCAGGCAGGCGGCGGTGCAGTCTGTCCAGCAGGTTCCCGGCGTGGAAAAAGTGGCGGATGGACTCAAGTTGGCGGGTGCCGGCCCGGCTGAAGGAAAGGCGGACACCACACCGCCTGAGGAACCCACCACCCCCCAGCCTGCTCCCATGCCCGGTGGCGTTTTACCGCCTCCACCGCCCGCTATTGAAAACCGTACCGGTACCGGATCACGGCCCCCGGCTTCTGGCAGCGGAACGGGAACATTACCTGGCTTGCCGGGGTCGGGTGCCATTCCTCCGGCCCCCGGCGCCAACCCTGTCACCATTCCCCCACCCCCTCCCCCTCCACGGCCCTAAGTTCATTTACTGCAAAAAAAAGGAATGAGGCCCGGTCGTTGGCGACCGGGCCTCATTCGTTATCAACCGTTTCCCCGGCAACCCTGCCAGGCAATTCGGGGTTTAGTACAGGTCTTCGCCGCCCGCAGGCTTCTTGTCATCCTTGGAGACCTCGGCAATGAGGGCGTCGGAGGTGAGAAGCAGGGTGGAGACGCTGGCGGCGTTCTGCAGGGCGCTGCGAACCACCTTGGCGGGGTCGATGATGCCTTCCTTGATCATGTCCACATACTTGTCGTTGCGGGCATCGTAACCAAAGGTGACCGACTTCTCCTCGAGCACTTTCGAGCGGATCACGGCGCCATCCTGACCCGCGTTCTGCGCGATCTGGGTGATGGGAGCGGTGCAGGCGCGGACCACGATGTCGTAGCCGGTTTGCTCGTCCTCGCTCAGCCCCTTGGCGGCCTTCAGGCCCTGACTGGCGCGCAGCAGGGCAACGCCGCCACCGGGCAGGATGCCTTCCTGGACCGCGGCGCGGGTCGCGTGCATGGCGTCCTCGACGCGGGCCTTCTTTTCCTTCATCTCGCTCTCGGTCGCTGCACCGACGTTGATCTTGGCCACGCCACCGGAAAGCTTGGCGATGCGCTCGCTGAGCTTCTCCTTGTCGTAGTCGCTGGTGGACTTCTCCAGCTCGCGCTGGATGGAGGCCACGCGGCCCTTGATCTCGTCCTTCTTGCCGTGACCTTCGATAACCGTGGTGTTGTCCTTGTCGATCTTGACCTTCTTGACCCGGCCCAGATCCTTCAGGGTGACATTCTCCAGGCTGGTGCCCAGATCCTCGAACAGCGCGCGGCCGCCGGTGAGGACGGCGATGTCCTCCAGCATGGCCTTGCGGCGGTCACCGTAACCAGGAGCCTTGACGGCGCAAACTTTGAAAGCGCCCTGGCTTTGGATCTTGTTGATCACGAGCACGGCGAGGGCGTCAGCTTCCACATCCTCGGCGATGATGAGGATCGGCTTGCGCTCCTGGAACACCTTCTCCAGCAGTGGAACCAAATCCTTGGCGGCCGAGATCTTCTTCTCGTGGATGAGGACATACGCGTCCTCCAGCTCACACTCCATCTTCGCGGTGTCGGTCACGAAGTAGGGGGACAGGTAACCGCGGTCGAACTGCATGCCCTCGACGAACTCATGGCCCGTCTTGGTGGACTTGCCTTCCTCGACCGTGATGACGCCGTCCTTGCCAACCTTCTCCATCGCCTCGGCGATGATGGTGCCGATTTCCTCATCGTGGTTGGCGGCAACGGTGGCGACGGACTGCATGTCCTTGAAGCTGGAACACTTCTTGGCGCTTTCCTTCAGGCGCTCGACGATCTGCTCGACAGCGGCGTCCATGCCACGCTTCATCAGCATGGGGTTGGCGCCTGAAACCACGGCCTTCAAACCCTCGTTGAAAATGGCCTCGGCCATCACGGTGGCGGTGGTGGTGCCGTCGCCGGCGACATCGCTGGTCTTGCTGGCGACCTCGCGCACCATGCGGGCGCCCATGTTCTCGTACTTGTCCTCGAGCTCGATTTCCTTGGCGACAGTGACGCCGTCCTTGGTCACGGTGGGAGAGCCGAAGCTCTTCTGGATCACCACATTGCGACCCTTGGGCCCCAGGGTCACCTTCACCGCGCGGGCGAGCTTGCCCACACCACGACGAAGAGCCTCACGGGCTTCCTGATCAAACGCGATCTGCTTGGCGGCCATTCCTGAATCCTCTCACTGGTCTGGTTGAAATGTGTCGTTTTAAAACCGAAAAACTGAAAAAGTATGACTCTGGTCAGGCGTTGACCACCGCGAGAACATCTTCTTCCCGCATCAGCAGGACGTGTTCGCCGTGGCTTTGCTTGAACTCATCCCCGGCCCAATTGGTGAAAAGAACGATATCACCCACCTTCAGAACGGGGGTTTTGTGGGTGCCGTCCTTCAGCAACTTGCCGGGACCGACCGCCAAAACCTTTCCCTTCTGCGGTTTGTTTTTGGCGTTTTCAGGGAGATACAGACCACCGGCGGTCTTTTCATCAGCGGCAAAACGCTCGATCACGACGCGATCACTCAACGGGCGGACATTTGTTTTCATTGCCATCAGCCACCTCTACCACTTTTCGGGCTTCAGGGTCCCCTCCGGGCTATCAGTGCCCACGAGTACCCTCTCGGAGTGACTCAATGATGCAACCGGCGTGCCACAGTCCATCCTTGGGCACCATTCCGTGCCGGCTTTTTGCGACAAATCCCTTTTTTCCCTAGCGGATTGGAGGTCGCGGCCATTTTCCCACCTTGGGGTCACCTCCCAACTCCGCCTGCCAAACCAAGGAATTGCTGCCAACTTGGTTCCAGGGCTTTGCCGAACACCTGTCGATTTGGCAGGCAGCCCTCTTCATGTCTGGGATAACCAGACTTCGAGCTTTCTCGACCTGATTTTTGCCTTAAAATAGAGGTGTCACCCTGCCCCGGATGGATGAAACTCCTTTCGATGCCATTAGATAGCAAAAGAAATCAGGCTCCCCACTCTGATGCGTTGGCAGATGCCGCCGCATTGGAGAGAGTCCTGGCTTCGATGGAATCGGTCGCGGTGGGGCTGAGCGGCGGGGTGGACAGTGCCGTGGTGGCTGCGGCAGCTCATAGGGCTTTGGCAACGAGCGCCATGGCTTTCACCGGGGATAGCCCAAGCGTCGCGCGGACCGAGTTGGAGCACGCCCGCTCGATAGCCTCCATGATCGGTATTCGACATGAGGTGGTGGCCACCGGTGAATTCAACTCACCGGCCTACGTCGCCAATGACGGTTCCAGGTGCTACCACTGCAAAAGTACCCTGTACGACGCCGCCGGCAGCCGCATGACAGGCTGGGGAGTCAACTACCTGGCAAGCGGCGCCAACCTGGATGATCTGGGAGACTATCGTCCGGGTCTCCAGGCTGCCGCGGAACGAAGGGTCCGGCATCCCTTGGTGGAGGCCGGCCTGAACAAGGCGCGGGTTCGTGACCTGGCACGCCATTACGGACTGCCCATTTGGGACAAGCCCGCCTCACCGTGCCTTTCCAGTCGCATTGCCCCAGGCATTCAAGCAACCCCGGAACGGGTGGCCCGAGTGGAGGCAGCGGAAGCATTCCTGCGGTCCCTGGGTTACCCCATTTGCAGGGTGCGGGTGCATGCGGAAGAAATGGCCCGCGTGGAATTGCCATTGGATGAACTCCCCGGATTCCTCTCCGAAGGGCACCACGGGCCTGTGGCCGAGAAATTGCTGCAATTGGGCTTCCGCTTCGTGACGGTTGACCTGAGTGGTTTTCAAAGCGGCAGCCTCAACAGCCTGGTTCCCCTGGGAATACGCGCCAAATTTCAGCCAAAACTGCCATACTCCCCTTCCGAGGTCCACGGATGAAACTGTCAGTGAAATCAGCAACCCAGGTTTTGGATGACCGTCATCTGGAAATCCGGGCCCGCATTCTGGAATTGGCCGCCGAACTGGACCGGGTTGACCGGGGCGGGGGTGCCGAAGCGGACGGCCGTCTGGACCTGATCCGTTCGGGTATCCGGATCCTGCTGGAGGGGCCTTCGGCCGGCAGGGCGGAAAAGGTCCAGCTCCTCTTCTCCGACCGGTACGAGCCGGGCTGGAAAATCCCCCAACCCCGCCAGTGATACCGGCCGAAAGCCACACCCCCAACCCATCGGGAAAGGCATCATGTCGAACTACATCGACCCGCACATCCACATGATCAGCCGGGTAACCGACGACTATCACCGCATGTCCTTGGCGGGCTGCGTGGCGATTTCCGAACCGGCCTTCTGGGCCGGCTTCGACCGCGGAAGCGCCGAGGGTTTCCGCGACTACTTCCACCATCTGGTGGATGTGGAACCCAAGCGGGCGGCCCAGTTTGGCATCCAGCATTTTTCCTGGCTGTGCATCAACGCCAAGGAGGCGGAAAATGTGAGCCTTTCGCGAGATGTCATCCGACTGATCCCGGAATACCTGGAAAGGCCCAATGTGCTGGGTATCGGCGAGATCGGCCTGAACAAGAACACCGCCAATGAGGCCACCATCTTCCAGGAGCATGTGGACCTGGCCATGCGGACCAACGAGCTAATCCTGGTGCACACACCCCACCTGCGGGACAAGCACAAGGGCACGCTGATGATCCTGGACATGTTCCGGAACGACAAAAGGGTGCAGCCGGACAGGGTCTGCATCGATCATGTGGAGGAGCACACCATCAAACCCGCGCTGGATGCCGGGTATTGGGTGGGCATGACGCTTTACCCGGTGACGAAGTGCACCCCGGAACGCGCCTGCGACATGGTGGAGATGTTCGGCGGCGAGAGAATGATGGTGAATTCTGCGGGCGACTGGGGACGATCCGACCCCATGGCCGTGCCTGAATTCATCCTCGCCATGCGCCGGCGGGGCCATCCGGAGGCACTGATCCGCAAGGTGGCCCATGACAATCCCCTTGCCTTTTGGCAAAAATCCAGGCGCTGGCCCGGTCTGTCCCCCAGGCCATGACGGCACCCAAGCGATTTTTGGGATTGGAAACTTCGTGTGATGAGACCGCGGCCGCGGTTTTCACCGACGAGCCGCGCATCCTTTCCAGCGTGGTAGCCTCCCAACATCAGGTGCATGCCCCCTTTGGCGGGGTGGTTCCCGAATTGGCGGCCCGCGCCCACCTGCGCAACCTGTTGCCGGTGATCCGCGAGGCCCTCGCCAAGGCGGACACCCGGTTGGAAGACTTGGCTGCCATCGCGGTGCACCACCGACCGGGCCTGGTGGGGGCGCTGGTGGTGGGCGTATCCGCCGCGAAAATGTTGAGCGCCATGTTGCGAATTCCCCTGCTGGGGGTGAGCCATCTGGAAGGCCATGTCTATGCATGCCAACTGGCCGCCGGAAAAAACATCTTCCCCGCGGTGGCGGTGATTGTCAGCGGGGGGCACACCCAACTGATGCTGGCCCGCGCGGCCGACCGGCTGGAACCCCTGGGCCAGACCAAGGATGACGCGGCGGGGGAGGCGCTGGACAAGGCCGCCGCCCTGATGGGTTTGGGTTTCCCGGGGGGACCGGCCATCGAGCGGGAAGCCAGAACGGGTAACCCAAAGCGTTTTCCCCTGCCCCGCCCGCTGCTCCATGAGGGATTGGACTTCAGTTTTTCGGGCCTGAAAACTGCTCTCCTCTACACCTGGAGGGGATTGATCCGTGAACAAGGCGAGGAGGCCGCCAACCAGGCGCGCCCAGACCTGGCGGCCGGCCTGGAAGCGGCGGTGGCGGATGTGATCACCACCAAGGCGATGCGGGCCCTGAACCAAACCGGACTGAAATCCCTCGCCGTTTGTGGCGGCGTGGCCTGCAACAAACGCCTGCGCGGCCAACTCGAGGAAGCCACCCGGAGGGCGGGGGTGGAATTGCATATTCCACCGCCCTCGCTTTGCACCGACAACGCGGCCATGGCGGCAGTCTCCCTGGAGCAATGGCGGCGGGGCCAATTCGCGCCGCCTGATCTGGACGCATTGCCCTCCTGATTCAGAACTTTCCGGTTGTAACGGCTGGGAAACCTGGCGGGCAGATTGCCGGGCGATCACTTCCTGCCACCCGTGACGGTCTGGCGGGCGTCTTTTGCAAAATGGCGCTTTTTTCTGGCCGTAAGTCTGGCTGAATGACGGAACATCGCTCGAAAAAAGGAGCAGACCATCCTCAGGACGAGTGATGGCAGAACTGCTGATAGCGCACCCGTGAAGGAAGCACAACCATGAAGAAATGGATGATCGCCATGGGAATCGGCCTTCTGGCTGTTCCCGCCCAAGCCGGCACCTTTGGCCTGTTTGTGATGCCGAACCATTGCAAACAAGGCTTCAACATCTGCTACCGGCAGTACAACGCTTTTTCCCCCGCGGCCTTCGGCCATGTGGTGATTGACGGATTCCAAAACTCCGCGCCCCAGTTGATGGAAGGGCCGGTTGGCCCGATCGCCATCCAGGGCATTCCCGCCACCAGCGCCGGCTCCAGCCTGGTTGGACCAGTGGTGACCTCTCCTCCCGCGGCGAACCTGCCGGCCCCGACCCTGCCCGCCCCCGCAGCCGCTCCCCTGCCCAACCAACTGCCGGCCCGCTAAACCCGGCGTTCACAATCAAACAAGTGACCCCTCGCCGGTTGCCCGGCGAGGGGTCACTGTTTGGGGGTTTACCGAAGCGGGATTCATTAGAACTTCACCCGGGCCCTCGGCGAGAGGAGATCCTCCGACATCAACCGGGACCAAACCACCCTGTCGAGCATCGCCAACAGCGCCGCCCGAGGGGTGGGTACTGAAGCCTTGCCGAGAGAAACGGCTGGGGAGGCGGGGGGTACTGTTGCCACCTTGGGATCAATCATGGGGGTGATGGACTGCGCCGTGGAAAGCAACGCCCCGCCGCTCCACACATTTCCCGGTGGCAGTTCCACGCTGTTGATGGATACCATCGACTGCAGCAGGCCAGGGGTCAGGCGGCGTCCGGACAGGCTGGCCACCTGGGCCTGCTGGGTGAATTCCAGGGTCCAGTCCAACAACTTGCCCGAGTCACGGGTCTGGCGGTCGGACACCAGCAAGGTCCAGGTCCCTTTGGCGCTACGCCCGTTCAGGCCAGATAGGGAACCCTCGGGCCTGAAACTGCCGGTGAAAGGCGCAACGCCCTGCGATATGGCGCCTGCAGCCTGATCGTCAAACAGCGTGTTCACCAAATTGTCACCACTGCCACCGCGGCGGTTGAACAGGGTGTATTGGCTGCCCCATGGAGCCTGGACCACCAGGACCAGATCGCTGACGTAAGTGTGGCTGATATTCACCCGGACATTCAGGTCACCCACCACCAGATCGGCCCCCACCTGGATGGAGGAGGAAACCGTCCGTAGGTCCTTGATGGTCACATCGGTGGTGTTGCTGTACACTGTCTGGACCTGCAGGGACCAAGTCAGGTTGAAGATATCGGATGCCTCGCCGTTGATGCCGTTGCCATTCTGGTCCATCAGGTTGCCGGCGACATCCTGCACCCCCGGTCCAACCTGCAGGCTGTAGGTTCCCGATTGGGAGAACAGGTCGAAGGAAATAGTGAACTGTTGATTTCCGCTGCCACTCACCGGAGTGATACCGGTCACCGGCAGGGTTCCGGACGGGCCGCGGAAAACCAGGTCGGAAAGTGTGAAACTGGCGGGATCGATGGCCTCGGAAAAGGTCAGCGTGGCGCTGGAAACCTGATTGTTGGCCCAATTGAATTGTCCCTTGGTCACCTTGGCCCCGGCCACATCGGTCGCGGCAGGCGGGGAGGAAGTCCCCTTCAGCATATTGCCGATGTTCAGTCGCCTGGCCCCCGCCACCCGGTTGGTGAGGGAAACGAGGGAATCGGCGCTTTGGTACAAGGCCGTGATAGCTTGCGAGATGTTGGCGGTGGGGTTGGCATCTAGATAAAGGGCCAAAGCACCGGTCACTTGGGGGGTGGCCATCGAGGTGCCGCTGTAGGACCCGTACGAATTACCAGGCAGTGTGCTGTAGATGTTCACCCCGGGGGCGGCGATATCCACTGTGGTGGCACCATAGTTCGAGAATGAAGCCAGATTGTCGTTCTGGTCGGTGGCGGCCACCGCCACGACATTGTCGTAAGCGTAGCTGGCCGGGTAACTGGCGGTCACATCGTTATTGCTCGCCGAGTTGCCGGCGGCGGCGACAAAAATATGCCCCATCCCGGCAGCCTTGGAAATCGCCTGGCCCAAGGTGGCCTCGTATCCGCCGCCGCCCCAACTGTTGTTGGAGAGGCGGGCTCCATTGGCCACCGCGTAATCCAGGGCCCGAATAGCGTCCGAAAGGTAGCCGCTTCCGGAAGCGTCGAGGAATTTGAGGGCCATGATCCTGGTGCGCCAGGTCACACCGGCGATGCCGATCCCGTTATTTCCCACAGCCCCGATGGTTCCGGAAACGTGGGTACCGTGCCCGTTGTCGTCCATTGGGTCGGGATCATTGTTGGCGAAATCGTAGCCGTGGATGTCGTCCACATAGCCGTTGCCGTCGTCATCCACCCCGTTTCCGGCGATTTCCCGGGGGTTGGTCCAAATGTTTTCCTTGAGGTCCTGGTGATTGTAATCCACCCCGGTGTCGATCACCGCGACGACGGTCTGGCCGGTTCCGCTGAAGGAGTCCCAGGCCTCCACGGCATCGATGTCGGCATCAAACTTGCCCCCGGTCTGGCCGGTGTTGTTGAGACCGTAAAGCTTGGAAAAGCTGGGGTCGTTGGGGATGGCGTTGGCGGTGATTTTGGCGTTGGGTTGGACCAGGTCGACCTTGTTGCTGGGGGCCAGGTTTTGCAGCGTTTCGTAGAGCGTACGCCCGGTGATCTTCGCCTCATACAGGTTGGGCAGGATCTGGTATTTCTGGACCAATTGCAGGCCGGGGGCGTAGGCGTTCGGACTGTAGTTGGGGGCATCAATCGAGGTCAGCTTCAGCAGGATGGAGTCCTGACGGAAATCAGCAGGGTTTTGCTTGACAAGATCCATGTCGAGCACCACCGCCGGCACGTCCCGCCGCTCCAGGTGTTCGAGCCAGATTTTTTGCGACAAACTGAGGCCAAGGTTGCGGGAGCCCATGGTGCTATTCCTGCGGAGTCAAGCAATGGATGGGAGTCGGGCGGGTCAGGGACATGTCACAACCCAACCCAAGTATAAGTCAGCCATTTGAGCCATCAACCGCAGTATTGGTCACTTTTCAAAAGCAAGCAAATCCACGGCTAAACATCTTACGGTTGGACCCGTGGTAGGGTTTGAATTGCTTTTTCACGAAAGGAAAAACCACGCTATTGGACGGGTTGGTGAACTTTTGACGGGCAATCTGACCGGTTTACTGACAAATCGGACACCTGGCGTTTGACTTGCATCATTAAGCCAAAACAATCCCGCCAGATTTATATATAAATCTATCTAGCAGCCATCAGCCAGCTCATCCAGGCACTCGGATTGGCATCTGCCGGCATCCGCCAATCGCCCCGGGGCGACAGGCTGACGGTTCCCACTTTGGGCCCGTCGGGCAGACAATTGCGCTTGTACTGCTGGCCGAAGAAACGCAGCAAAAACAGGTGCAACCGGCGGCGGATATCATCCTCGGTGTAGGCCCCCCGGAATCGGGCCTGCATGGCCAACCAACGGACCCTTTCCGGGCTGGCGCCGTGGCGGAGGAAATGGAACAGGAAGAAATCGTGCAACTCGTAGGGGCCCACCGCGTCCTCGGTGGAGTGCCCAGGGGTGCCTCCCGGCCCGGTCGGCAACAACTCGGGTGAGATGGGGGTGGCGGCGACATCCAGCAACCTGTCGCGGATTTCTCCCTCATGACGCTGGTTGGCGATCCACTCCACCATGAACCGCACCAGGCTTTTGGGTACCGAGGAGTTCACCGAATACATGCTCATGTGATCGGCGTTGTAGGTGCACCATCCGAGCGCCAGCTCGGACAGGTCACCTGTTCCCAGGGCGAATCCCTTGTTCATCAGCAGGCTGGTCCGCACCCGGGCCTGGGTGTTCTCAAACACCAGGTCGCTTCGCTCGTGGCGGGGCAGGTTCTCCAATTCTTTTTGAAGCTTGTCCAAGGTTTTGCCGGCCAGGCTGATGCCGAAGGGATCGTGTTTTTGGGCCTTCAGTTCCTCGATCGTCAGGGCCCGAATGTCTATTTCCTCTTCCTGCACCTTCAGCAACCGCATCAAGGCCCTCGCGTTGTCGCGGGTCCGCTGGGTGGTGCCAAAGCCCGGCATGGACAGACCCAGCAACTGGGTGCGTGGCAGGGAAAGGCGGTCCAGCGCTGCCACCGCAACCATCAAAGCCAGCGTGGAATCCAGACCTCCGGAGACCCCAAGGGTCAGGTTGCGAACCGGCACCTGGCGCAGGCGACGGGCCAGCCCCTCCACTTGGATGGAGAAAATCTCCTCGCACCGCTCGTCCCGCGTGGCCGGGTGGGCGGGCACAAACGGGCTTGCCTCCACGACACGGCGCAGGGGCACCTCCGCCGGTTTTTTACGCATAGGCACCCCCCACCCGAACGACCGGAAACTGTTCGCGGACCCCGCGTCCGCGGCAAAGGTGGTGGACACCTGGCGATCGTGCGCCAATTTCTGCAGGTCGATGTCCGCCACCAACAGTCGATTGTGATGGCTGAACCGGGTTCCCTCGGTCAGGATCTGGCCATTTTCGGCAATGATCGTGTGCCCGCCAAACACCAGGTCGCTGGAGGATTCGCCAACCCCCGCAGAAGTATAGAGGTAAGCGGCCAGGCAGCGCCCCGACTGCGCCTGGACCAGAGTCCGACGGTAGGAGGCCTTGCCCACCACCTCGTTGCTGGCCGAAAGGTTGAGCAAGATGGTGGCGCCGGCCATCGCCTGGGACGAGCTGGGGGGAACGGGAACCCACAAGTCCTCGCAGATCTCCACGCCGACCACCAAACCGGGAATCTCCCGGTGGGGAAACAGCAGGTCCACCCCGAAAGGGATCTGCAAACCACCTGATTTCATGCTGCCGCCAATCCGGCCCAGGCCCGGGGCAAAATGGCGCGCCTCGTAAAATTCCTGGTGATTGGGCAGGTGGGCCTTGGGCACGAATCCCAACACCATGCCATGGGCCAACACCGCCGCACAGTTGAATAGCCGTCCCTGATGACGGACCGGCAGGCCCACCACTGCCAGGCCCTGATATCCCTCCAGGGTTGCCTGCCGGACTGTTTCCAAAGCGGTTTGGGCGGCCTCAAGCAGGGCGCTTTGCGCGAAGAGGTCCCCGCAGGTGTAACCGGTCAGGCCCAGTTCGGGGAAGACGATGACGTCCACCCCTTCCTTCTCAGCCTCGGCCAGCATCTCCACGGTCTCGTGGGCGTTGGCGCTTGGATCAGCTAAATGCAATTCCGGAACCGCGGTGGCAACCCTGGCGAAACCAAAAGGTCCAATGGCCTTCTCGGGTTCCACCGATTTGGAACCCCCAAATACCTGGGACATGGAGCCGTCTCTCTGGAACGAAGCCAAGGGGTGCCGGAGCGGGGAAAATCCATCGCAATGGAGCGCGAGCCACCTTACCAGCCTATCAGTTAGTAATCGTCAATTGAATCATCGGAATTCTGCCCGTCCTCTTTATGAGATGCGGCTCATATTGCCACGCAGGCCACCAAACGGATGAACCGATGGGCACCGTGACCAAAAGAATGAAAAACGGCGCCTGCCGGCGTCTTGTCGTGGTGCTCGGCGACCAGTTGGACCGAAAATCGCCGGCCTTGGAGGGGTTCCTTCCCGCAGAGGATGTGGTTTTTCTGGCCGAGGTGCGGGGAGAATCCACCCATGTCTGGTCCCACAAGACCCGTACCGCGCTGTTTCTCTCGGCCATGCGCCATTTCTCCGGGGAGATGCGAAAGCGCGGTTGGACGGTGGACCATGTCCCCCTGGATGACCCCGAAAACAGCCACACCCTGGGGGGGGAGTTGCGGCGCGCCATCCGCCGCCACCGCCCAGGAGAAGTGGTTTTCGTGGAGCCCGGCGATCACAGGGTACGGGAAGAACTGCTAAGCGTCCTGCGAGGGGAGGCTTGTCCCTGGAAGGAATTGGAGGACTCGCATTTCCTCTGCACAAGGGAGGAATTTACCCGCCACGCGAAGGGACGCAAGCAACTGCGCATGGAGTTCTTTTACCGCCCCATGCGACAAAAGCACCGCATCCTGATGGACGGGGAAAACCCGGTTGGCGGAGCCTGGAACTTCGATGCGGAAAACCGCTCCTCATTCGGCAAAGATGGCCCCGGAATGCTGCCGAAGCCCAAGGCTTTCCCGCCCGATGCCATCACCCGCGAGGTGCTTTCCCTCGTGGAGGCTGCTTTTCCGGACCACCCCGGGCAGACGGAAGCGTTCGACTGGCCGGTCACCCCTGCCCAGGCGGAACAGGCGCTGGAAGACTTCCTCGCGAACCGGCTGCCCTGGTTTGGGGCCTATCAGGACGCCCTCTGGGAAGGGGAACCCTGGCTGTATCATTCGCGCCTGTCTGCAGCGCTCAACCTGAAACTGATTTCGCCTTTGTTGGTTTGCCGCAGGGCTGAGGAAGCGTGGCGGGCTGGCCTGGCTCCACTGGCAAGCGTGGAGGGCTTCATCCGCCAGATCCTGGGGTGGCGGGAATTCGTCCGGGGCGTCTACTGGCTGCATATGCCCGGCTATCTGGAAAGGAACGCCCTGGATGCCAGGCAACCACTTCCCCGCTTTTTCTGGACCGGGGAAACCGACATGGCTTGCCTGCGGGATGCCATCAGCCAGACCCTGCGACTGGGTTATGCCCACCACATCCAGCGGTTGATGGTGACCGGGCTTTTTGCGCTGCTCCTGGGTGTTGACCCCAAGCAGGCGCATGCCTGGTACCTGGCGGTCTACGTGGACGCGGTGGAGTGGGTGGAACTGCCCAACACTTTGGGCATGTCGCAGTATGCGGACGGGGGCGTCATGGCCTCGAAGCCCTATGTGGCCACCGGCAAATACATCCAGCGTATGAGCAACCATTGCCGTAACTGCCGCTACAAGCCGGAAGAATCCACAGGTGAATCAGCTTGCCCGTTCACCACCCTGTATTGGGATTTCCTGGCGCGGCACGAGAAACTGCTGGCCAAGAACCCGCGGATGATCCTGCAGGTGAAAAACCTGCACAAGCTTTCCGCGGACCAACGGCAGAAAATCGGCAAGCAGGCCGGCCGAATCCGGTTGAAACTGGCTTCTGAAAACAACTTGTGAAACTGAATCGCCGGGTTGCCCTCCGACCGACTACCAATATTGAATGATCTTTTTTCCCGGGCAAAACCCCAGGCCGCGCGCATGACTCTTCCAGATTTCAACCCCTTGCCTGTTTATGTGATTTTGGGGGCCACGGGGGGCATCGGCTCAACCCTTTGTAGGAGACTGGTAAAAAACCAGGCCGCCAGTTTGGTGCTGGGGGCGAGGCAACCTTCCCCCCTAGAATCGCTCGCAGCGGAACTGAACGGCCATGCCCTGGCGGGCGACGCCACCGATCCAGCCTATGTGGACAGGCTGGTCGAGCGGGCTCGGGAATTGCACGGCCGCGTGGACGGCTTGGTGAACTGCGTCGGATCCATCCTGTTGAAACCGGCGCATCTGACCAGCCCTGAGGAATTCCAGCAGACCCTTGCCACCAACCTGGTGAGCGCATTTTCCTGTGTGCGCGCCGGTGCCAATGCCATGCGCGAGTCCGGAGGTTCCATCGTGCTTCTGGGAACGGCCGCCAGCCTGGTCGGCCTGCCTAACCACGAGGCGATTGCCGCCGCCAAGGCAGGGATCACGGGCTTGGCCCTGAGCGCCGCCGCCAGTTACGCCGCCCGCAATATTCGTGTGAATGTGGTCGCGCCCGGATTGACCAAAACCCCTCTGACCTCACGACTCACCCAGAACGAAGGCTCAGTCAAAGCCAGTATCGCCCTGCATCCCTTGGGAAGGCTGGGAGAACCCGAGGATATCGCGCGCGCCATCGAGTTTTTCCTCGACCCGTGCAATTCGTGGGTCACCGGCCAGGTTCTAGCCGTGGATGGCGGCCTTTCCACCCTGAAAACGCGTGCCTGATCCACAAAGGAATCCCATGTCCACCCATAATCCCCCTGTGATTGTCTGGTTTCGGCACGACTTGCGTCTTGGTGACAACCCGGCCCTTCACCGGGTCACCCAATCGGGCCGGCCGGTCCTGCCCGTTTTCATCTGGTGTCCTGGGGAGGAGGGCGAATGGCCCCAAGGCGCTGCCAAGCGCTGGTGGACACATCACGCGCTGGCAAAGTTGGCGGAAAATCTTGAAAACAAGGGCTCTCGGTTGATCGTCCGCAAGGGGCCGGCACTGAAAACCCTCCGGGCCTTGGCCAAGGAAACAGGCGCACAGGCGGTTTATTGGAACCGCCGGTGGGAACCCGCCATCATCGCCCGTGACAGCGAGGTGAAAAAACAGCTCAAGGCCGACGGCATGGAGGTGGAAAGCTTCAATGGCTGCCTGCTTAAGGAACCTCCGGAGGTGCAAAACAAGCAGGGCAAGCCCTTCCAGGTTTTCACCCCGATGTGGAAAGGCGCCTACGATGGTTGGCATCCCGAGGCTCCATGGCCTGCCCCTCGGTCCATTCAATCCCCTGGCCAATGGCCCAAGTCCGATCCCCTGGCGGAATTGAAACTGCTTCCCGCCATTGCTTGGGATGGAACCATGCGTGGCACCTGGAAACACGGGGAAGCGGCCGCCCTTGACCTGGCGGATCGTTTTGGCCGCGAGGCCGCCGTGGGTTATCTGGAAGGCCGCAATGTACCGGCGAATTTCGGCACCAGCCGCCTGTCACCCTACTTGGCCAGCGGGGAGATCAGCCCCCGCCAGGCATGGCACGCCGTTCTGGAGGCGACCGGCTTGAAACCCGGCGCCAAATTGCCCGGGGGCGTGGAGCATTTTTTCAAGGAGCTGGGCTGGCGTGAATTCGCCTACCACCTGGTGTTTCATTTCCCCCACACCCCCACGCGCCCGCTGCGGGAGGACTATGAGCGGTTTCCGTGGAAGGTGGACGCCAAGGCCCTGCGTGCCTGGGAGAGGGGACTCACCGGCTACCCGATGGTGGATGCCGGCATGCGGGAGCTTTGGTCCACAGGCTGGATGCACAACCGGGTTCGGATGATCGCGGGATCCTTTCTGGTGAAGGACCTGATCCAGACCTGGCAAAACGGCGCCCGCTGGTATTGGGACACGTTGGTGGATGCGGACCTGGCGAGCAACACGCTGGGTTGGCAGTGGGTCGGTGGGTGCGGCGCGGACGCGGCCCCTTATTTCCGGGTGTTCAACCCGGTGGGGCAGGGGGAAAAGTTCGATCCCTCGGGCGACTATGTGCGCAAGCACGTGCCCGAACTGGCCAAAATGCCCGCTGAATACATCCACCGTCCGTGGGAAGCGCCCCCCCTGGTGCTGGCGGAAGCCGGGGTAAAACTGGGAAAAGACTACCCCATGCCCATGGTCCAGCACGACAAGGCCAAGGCAGAGGCCCTGGCCGCGCTGGCGACCATCCGCAAGGGGTGAGCAGGGGTTAGTTGCATTCGGGATCCAGTCCGTCAAGCAATTCGCTGAGCACGAACAGCTTGCCCGGCAGCGTGGTCATGTTGCTGCTGGGGATCCACGGGGTGGGCTCATGCGCCAGGGTCATGCGCAGCGAAAGCCCCTGCCACTGCATGCCGCGGCCCAGTTTTCCATCTGCCCCGCCCAAAATCCCGTCGCTTTGCAGGAAAAGGCCGGGGCCGATGGTGTTCGCGAAAGCCGGCACCCGCGTGGTCCAGCTCTTGAAACTGGTCAGGGCGTTCTGCTCGATGGTGAGGGGGTGCAATTTGGCCCCCAGACGGTGGGTGTCCGCAGCCCATTCCCTGGCCGAGGGATACTCCGCGGCGAACTGCGGCTCCCAAAAGGCGATATGGCAGACCCTTCCGATCCCAAACACCGTGACCAGGCGGGCCCCCTTGGCCTTCAGTTCACCGATGCGCTGCCCGTAGGTGGGCAATTTTTCCCGCGTGGCGAAATGCCGCTGGGACAGGGGAACCGTCGCCGCCCCTAACGGACCATAAAAAGCCTGCTCCATGGCATGCTGGAAAGCCCCGGGATGGTCGACGGGCAGGGTGTTGCCTTGGGCGTCGCTCCATTCATCCATGTTGAACCCGTGAACATGCAGGCAATCCACGCCCCATTGCTGGAGGAACCAGACGGCCCACCGGTACATGCCCATGGGACCCACGGGCAGAATCATCGCCAATTGCCGGCCCTGTTCCTTTGCCTGGCGAATTTCCAGGGCGATGGCGTGGCCCAGCATGGTGTCGAAATCAGCCAAGGTGCCGCAGGGTACCAGCTGAAACCCGGGATTCCACCAAGGCTTGGGCTTGGTCAATCCCTCACCCCGCAAATCTCCTAGTTTATCAATAACCCCCAAATTCCATCCGGCTGGAAAAAATCCCTCCATGGCCGAACCGGGCAGGGTGGTGAGCAAATCCATGGCAATTCTCCCGGCATAGGTTTTTGAATCCGGCTGGAAACCGAACAGGCAAAAACTATAATTTCATATAAGAAGGCTACAGGCCTTTGTAGCAAGGAATCCCTGACCACCTCTAATGCCTTTGTAGGCCGGTCGTTGGGCTTGTTTCCGTTGTTGCCCGGTGTAGCTTTAACAGTCAATGGACTACTTCACCAAGGGATCCCTTGGGTTCGCCCGTCGCTCGGGAGGTTTGGGTGATGACTTTGCGTTGGATTCCGATGGCGTTGTTGAGTCTGGGCGTTGTGTGGCTGCCCGCCATGGCCCAGGAGAAAACTGCGGAGAAGCCCAAGGAAGCCCCGAAAGAGGCTGCCAAGGAAGCCCCGAAGGACGCCCCCAAGGCTCCCGCCGCAAGCGGTGCAAAGGCCAAGCTGGCCTGGACCTTCACCAAGGACAAGACCTTCTACCAGACCATGACCACCACCACCAAGCAGGAGCTGGTGGTTCAGGGCAGCAAGGTGAATCAGGAGCAGAAGCAAACCTTCCTGTTCGGCTGGACACCGACAAAGCAGGAAGGGGACACCTGGACCCTGAAGCAGAAGATCGAGGCCGTGGAAATGGCCATCGATATCGGTGGCACCAAGATCGAATACAACTCGAAGAACCCTTCCGGCCCCGGCAATCCCCTGAGCGAGTTCTTCAAGGCTCTGGTTGGTGCCGAGTTCACCGTGCTGCTCGACACCAAGGAAAACAAGATCATCAAGGTGCTTGATCGCGAGGAGTTCGTCAAGAAGCTCGTGAACGCCAATCCCGCCATGCAGCCTCTGCTCAATGGCATTTTGGACGAGAAGGCCTTCATCGACATGTCCGAGCCCACCTTCCGCGTGGTGCCGAACAAGGAAGTGGCCCAGGGCGACTCCTGGGAACTGAAGAACACCCTGAAACTGGGGCCGATCGGCTCCTACCTAAGTGACTACAAGTACACCTACAACGGCAAGGCCGACGGCTTCGACAAGATCGGCATCACCGCCACTCTGAAGTATGAGCCGGGCAGCAGCTCCTCGGGCGCCCTTCCCTTCAAGATCGAGAAGGCCACCCTGGAGAGCACCAAGGCTTCCGGCGAGGTTATGTTCGACGCCGCCAAGGGCCGTCCTGCCAAGTCAACCATGACGATGGATGTGAAGGGCAACCTGACCATCGACATCAGCGGCACCAAGACCCCGGTGGAACTGACGCAGAGCCAGACCACCACCACCGAAACCTCGGACAACAAGCCCGGCGCCTGATAAAGGCTGCCTAAGGCGATCCAAAAGCGAGCGGGGCGGGAGTGATTTACTCCCGCCCCGCTCGCTTTATGTCCGTCTCGCTTTCCGCAGAATCAAGGCTGCTCATTTTTTTCTGTCGCCCTGGGGGTCGGCTAACTGGACCCCGGCCTGTTGGGCCAGCACCTGCAGGGGAATCAGCAAATCGGGTGGCCAAGGCGCATGCCACACCATCTCTTTGTCAGTGGCTGGATGCCTGATCCCCAGAGTGTGGGCATGCAGGGCGATGCGGGGAAAATTACCCCCATCGGGCCTTGGCCCGCCATGCAAGGGACGGTCGTAAATTTTCTCAGCGCAGAGTGGGGTTCCCGCCTCACCCAAATGAATGCGGATCTGGTGGGTACGGCCGGTCTCCAGTTCGCACTCCACCCAGGTGAAACCGGTGAACCGCTGAACCACCCGCACATGGGTGACCGCGTGGCGTGAATCGGGCCCTTCGGGGCCGGTGCCACGCCGGCCATCGCCCCGGTCCTGAACCAGGTGGCTGCGGATGGTTTGCTCCACCACCTCACCCCGGGTGATGGCCCAATATTTGCGGACGATCCCGTGCTTGCGGAACTGGTTGGAAAGGTCGGTGGCAGCTTCCTGGGTGCGGGCGAACACCACCAGACCGCTGGTGTCCTGGTCGATCCGGTGGACGGCCCAGAGCTTGGGAAGGGGGGCCTGAGGGCCCCCTGAAAGTTGGCGGCGCAGCAGGTCCAACAGGGTGGCCGGAAGGAAGCTGCGGGCCCGTTCGCCGAACTCTGCCGCCTCGCGCGCGCTCCGCTGGGTGGTGAGCCCGGCCGGCTTGCGCACCACCACGATCTGGTCATCCAGATACTCGATGACGATGTCCCGCTCACGGCGAACAGGCTCTGCCGCTTGATTCTTGGAGGTGCCCCTTTTGGTGGGAGCCGCGGCAGGTTTGGTCCCGCCATGGGCCCGTGGCTTGCCCTCGGCAGCCAGCAAATACCTCTCACCAGGAGTGATTCGCCGGGCGGGATCCATCACCGCCACGCCTTCTACCGACAATCTGCCGGAAGTGACCAGTTCCAGGGCGGTCCGGGGCCCGAGAATGAACCGTTCGCGCAGCCAGCGCGACAAAGTCCAACCATCCTCTCCCTGCCTGACCTCGTGCACGCCTTCCCGCATGGATGAAAACACTCCCCCACCTGGACTACTGTTCCAGCATTGTGTCAGGGGGCGAGGAATTCCGCCTCACTGATCTTGTCGGGATAGCGCACATCCACCAGCTCGGCGTCGATCAGGGGTTTACCATCGCGGGTAGTGATCATTTTGACGGGGCGCTTGTAAAGGCCCAGCTTCCGGAAATCCCCGTAGGTCTCCTCCTGCAGCAGGGGCTTCCCATCCACCAAAACCGTGTGGGTGGTCCGGACCAGGTAACCGGTCTCCGTGTCGAAACTCATCCGCAATGGGCGGCGCCCCTCGGCCCGAACCACAACCCAATCCGCAGGCCGATCGTTCACCAGTCCCTTGCCTGCCCATTCCAGCGTCAAGCCATTCTCGCGCACCAGGGATACCAGGCGCATCGCCTGCTGGATCAGTAAGGTTTCACGAAATTCTTCCAATTGAGCCGGGCTGATCGCTTGCTGTGTCCCATTCAAATAAAGGGACGGTTTTCCCTTGTGCAGCAATTGCACCAGCACCAGCTTGCTGGGAGTGTCAGGCGCCAGAGTCAAATGGTTGCGGAATCCCTGGGGCAATTCGGTCACTGTTTCAGCGACAAACGGAACATCCCGCTCACCCACCTTCATGGTGCCCCGCAAGCGCACACGATCGATCCGTGCCCGGCTAAGGGTTTCCATACCGCCATGAGCCTCAATGGCCCGTTCCACCACCGCCCGCGCCCGGCCTGCGGAAGCTTGCTCCCCCGCAGGATTCGTCAGTTCCTGGGCCGTTGCCTGACCTGCCAGCCAGAACCCGAAGGCGACCGTCCAGTGCATGCTGAAACTCCGCGGATGAGAAGGGGCACCCGGCCCCGGCCTGCAGGCACCGGTATAGTGCATCGACGGGTCTGGAAGCAATCTGGCTCAGGCCCTGCAGGAGAAACGTCCCATGTCCAATCCCCGAAAGACTTTGCAGGTGGCCACCCAAAGCCGGCGCACAAGGGTGGACATCACCGCCAAAGTACGCGAAGCCTTGCGGCAATCGGGGATGGCGGAGGGCATCGTGGTGGTCTACAGTCCCCACACCACGGCCGGGATCCTGATCAACGAGAACTGCGATCCCGATGTGGCGCGTGACACCCTGCTGTGGATGGGTGAGGCAGTGCCCAAGAATCATCCGGATTTCCGTCACAATGAAGGCAATTCGGACAGCCACATCCAAACCAATCTGGTCGGCTCCAGCGCCACGGTGATTGTGGAAGATGGGCAGCTCTGCCTGGGTACATGGCAGGGGATTTTCCTGGCCGAATATGATGGGCCGCGACACCGACAGGTGTGGTGCAAGTTCCTTCCAGGCTGAGGCCCAATCCCTGAATCAGGCTTGGGTTTTGCGGGCACGCAGCATGTAGCTGGGTGGCAGCGGATCAAGCTGGGTGCTTCCCAACTGGCTGATGCCACAGGCAAGCTGCAGGTGCAGCACGGAAACGTCTTCAGTCCGCGCGTGCAAATCGTTGTTCACGGCGACAAAAGCCTCGGGCGAGGCGATATGGACCACAAGAACCCCGTTTGGCTTCAGGGCAGACCAGATGGGCTCCAGCATGCGGGGCACATCAATGCCGATACCGCCGATGAAAACCGCGTCCGGGGCAGGCAACCCGTTGAAAGCCTTGGGGGCCGAACCAAAAACCGGTTTCACCATCGTGGCGTTGTAGCGCCGCAGGTTGCTGGCCAACCGCTGGAGGTCGACCGGATCCTCCTCGATGGCGAACACCTGACCGGTCTCGATGAGGTTGGCCACCTCGATGGCCACCGAACCGGACCCTGCGCCCACGTCCCACATGGTGATTCCCGGCTTCAGGCGCAGGTAACCCAAGGCGATGGAGCGGATTTCCGCAGGGGTGACAGCCCGGCGGGCGGGGGCGTCCTCGGCGTACTCGGCGTCAGGATTGCCGAAGCGGGCCCCGGTGCGGTGCGCGGATGCCTGCGGTGGAAACCCGGGATCGCGAAGCAGGATCAGGATGTTGAGCGGATCAAACTGCAGGCTGGCGATCTCGGCCAGCGTGCCCTGTGTGATCCGTTCGCGCGGAGTACCCAAATTCTCGCAAACATGGGCGGTGAAGCCGTGCAGACCGCGCTCCAGTAGCGACCGGGCCACCACATCAGGCCCCACCTCGGGGGTGGTGAACAGACCCAAAGTGCCGAGAGTTCGGGCCAGATCGAGCAGTTTTTCCAAAGGCAGCGTCTGCAGATTGCCCAGATAGGCATCCTCCCAGCGCTCCTTGATGCGGGCAAACGCCAGCTGCATACTGGAAACATGCGGCAAGATATCGAAACGATCCTTGCCGAAACGCTCGCAAAGCCAACCGGCCAGTCCATAAAAGAGCGGGTCGCCGGATACCACGATGGCCAGGCGGCGGCTCTTGCCCAACCATTCCTGAACCAAGCTTTGGGTCTGCTGCAGGTCTGTCCCAAGGGGGATTTTTTCCCCGGGCAGCGAATCCAGAAGAGCGAGGGCAGCCGTCGGGGCAAGGATGGACTCGGCACCGGCCAAGGCCTCCTTTTCATGGGCACTCAGCCCGGCCAAGCCATCACTACCCATGCCGACAACGGGAATGCGCTGATTCATGAAGCTCATTCTAAATGGTGGTGCCGCGCGCGGAACCAGTCATTTTTTGCGAATTTTGAGGCCGATCTTGCGACCCAGGATTTCCCGGAACCATTTCAGCTCATCGGCGTCGCAGTGGTCGCAGACCTGATAGCGATCGCCTTCCGGATTCTGCAGGTGCACCTCTCGGATGGAATGCCCGTCCTCCTCGTACTGGATCAGCACGGCCTCCATTTCCGGCGGAATAGGGTAGGTACCGGGAAGGGGCAACTCCACCCCCAGCACGGTGTGGCGAACTTCCAGTGTCCACCCCTGCCCATTGTGGATGAAACTGTAGGTTGTGTTTCCCCGGATCAGCCGGTGTTCCTCTTCGGTATGCATGCCCTTTTAGCCCGTCAGGTCGCGAATCAGCCCGGTAGATCAGCCCGGCAGAACCACAGGGCCTTACCATAATCCCAACGGCGCCCGATTGCAGCCTCAGGAAACTCTCGAGCCCGCCAGGTCAGATAAAGGGATGGAAATGTATCCGGTATTCTCCCAGGCCACCCTGCTCCCCCATCCGCTGGGCGTGGATATTGACGCTTGTATCAAAGGAGGCGTCCGGTCGGTGGAACTCTGGCTCACCAAGGCGGAAGACCACCTGAAGCGGCACACAGCCGCCGAACTGGGTAAAGTTTTTGCTGATGCCGGGATCCGTCTGGAAGCTGCCAGTTATCAGGGGGGCCTGTTGGGTGGAACCCCCGAATCCCGAGCCAGCCACCTCGACCACTTCAAACGCAGGCTCGACCTCTGCCAGGCACTGGGGATCCCGATCCTGGGCCTGTTGCCGGATTTGGTGCCCGCTGGAACCCGGCCGGCCGGGGAGCGCGTGAACGAGGCCCTGGTTGCCGCTTTTCTGGAAGAATTGAGGTCCGCTGCGGACTGGGCCGAAGCCTATGGGGTGAAACTGGCGCTGTCTTTCCGCGCGGACTGTCCCCTACCCACCAACCTGCAAACCGCCATCGCTTTGGTCGAAGCCGCGGAGCGGCCCAACCTGGGATTGGCCCTGGACTGTTTCCCGTTTTTCATCGGTCCCTCCAAGACGGAAGAGCTGGGGCTGATCTTGCCCGGAAAACTATTCCTGGTTCGAGTCTGCGACCTGGCAGTCAGCCTGCGGGAACTGGCCCGGGAATCCGACACCATCCTCCCTGGCGACGGAGACTGGCCCTTGGCATCCCTGATTCAGCGCCTCAAGGACATTGGATATGCGGGCCCCGTTTCGGTGGAAGTCCGCAATCCCAGGCTCTGGCAGGTGAAGCCGTCGCAACTGGCCGAACTGGCGTGGAGTTCGGTGCTGCGGTTGCTGGGGCAGAAGGAATCCGTCTGAAACACCAACCACCCTGGACGGGATCACCCTATGCGACCATCCTGTTTCTCGCCCATCCTTCTCGCTGTGGTTCCGTCCCTGGCAGTAGCAATAGAGCCCGAAAAGTTCCTGCCTGCCGACACGGTTTTTGTCGCCATGGTGCGACCAAAACCGGTGCTGGCCTCCGCCCTGGTCAAGAGCCAGGGTTGGGACGAATTGTTGAAAGCCCTGGTCGCCACCAATGGTCCCGCCCAGGAATTTCTGGACAACGCCGGGCTGAAACCTTTCACCCAGATCGACTCAGTCCTGATCGCTTGCACGGTCTTCCCCTTTTTGGTCAATCCCACCCCGGATGACAGCGCCAACTACAAGCCTTCGGTGCTGGTCACCATTCGGGGTAATTTCCAATCCAAAAAACTGATCAAGGCGATTGAAACCCTCGGCAAGGAAAATGGCGCCCCGGTCAAGCGCGTGAAGGTGGATGACCTCACCTTGTGGGAACTCCCGGTGCCGGGTGTGCCGGTGTATGTGGCCATCCACAACCAGCAGAAAGCCGTTTTTTTGGCGACCCGAAAAGACGATGCCGTGCGCTGCATCCGTGGCGGATTCGAAAAGTTGAAATCCGGGGAACTGACGGAGGCTTTGGCGTCTCTGGACGGCAAGGAGGCCATTGCCCTGGCTGGTACCTTCCCCAAAAAAATCAAGGAAAAGACGCCCTTGGATCCGGCGTTCCAAGCCGTGGCCGACCAGATGGAAGCCTGGTCAGTGGGAGCCGCGGTGACCGACTCCATCCATTTGGGATTGAATCTGGTCCCAAGGGAGGGAAAATCTCCGGCCGCCCTGCGGGACTCGATGGAAAAAAAATTGCTGCCAGACCTGAAGGACAAAATCACCAAAGCCCGACAGGCCGCGGCAATTCAACCGGAGAAAGTGGATATCGGCGACAGAATCCTGAATGGATACCTGGATGTGCTGCAGGGCACCCGATTCACCACCGAGGGGCGCACCATCCGGGTAAAATTCACCCTGACTGAAACCCTATTGGACAGCACCCAAGGGAAGGAAGAAAAAAAGCCATGACCATCAACGCAATTGCCCCGACAGCCAGTGGCAACGGCAATTGGATAATCCTGTGCCTATTGGCTTTCGCCGTAGGAAACGGGTGCCAAAAAACTGAGGCACCTGATCCCGCCAAACAGTTGGTCGGGAAGAGTGTGACCATTCAATTCAGGCGGGATGCCCTGGGTAGTGCCGCCACAATTCCGGTCCCGCCCTTCACCAACAATATGAATGGGGCTGAAACCAGCTTCACAGGAAAAGTTTATCGGGTTGATGGGAACTGGCTCATTGTTGATTTTCGCGAGAAAAGAGTGTGGGTGCCGCGGGAGGTGGTTCTAGCCATTGAGGAGATGCTTCCCAATCAAGACAAACCCAAACAGCCCGGATGAGGAATTCACACCCGAAAGGAATCCTGTGCCTGAACCGATGGCACGGGGTTTTGTGGCTGACCATGGGATGTGCCGCGGCTTGGATGGCCAGGGATATCTGCCTGAATTACAACACCATTGCCGGGACCGACTTGACTAGCCCGCACATCGCCCGGATCTGCCTGGCTGTCTTCATCGGCCAGCTGACAGGCCCCATCGCCAATCCGGGAGCCAATGATTGGGGTTTGGCCCTCCGTTGGGGCACACCGCTCTTGCTGATCCAACTGGCCAGCCTCGTGCCGTTTATCATTTGTCGCAAACCAGTCCACCTGGCCTTGGCAATTGCAGCCTGGCTGGCGTTTGCCGGCGCCAGCGGGTTGTGGTTCTTTGGGGCGCTTTTATCGCTGGGCCTGTTTTTGATGTAATCCCGATCGAAGACCGGACATTTCCATTCAAAAAAGTCAATTTTCCTGGATCACTTCGCCACCCGCCCGGGTGACCAGGGCTGCCATGCCGGCAATGGGCAGGCTTTCGGCCAGAAACCGGACTGAACCGTCGCAGTGCAGGAAATTACACCCTCCGCTGTGGAAGGAGTAATACTCGAAGTAGTTGTTCCCGTTCATCGACCGGGTGCCCAGGATGTTGCCTTGCGCATCCTGGCCATCCAGGTTTGGGCTGGGATTGCAATATGCCCAACCGACGGGCTCAAAGGCCGGACCAACCAATTTTCCGTTCTTGTACTGGCTACTTCGGCCGCAATCTTCACCCAATAGCACGGTGTTGCTGGTCCCGTCGCTGATGTCAGCCAGGCGTGTGGGAACGCGCTCAATCAGAACCCCGTTGATATCTCCGGTGGGTGGCAGGCGCAGAATGCCGCTCCTAAACAGGTTGGCGTCCACATCCCGCATGGGGATGTAGTCCCCGGGCCCCAGGGTCACCCCCTTGTAGGCCAGTGTTTGATCACGACCAACCGGGGTGGCGGGGCAAATGAACAGGGGAATACGCCCGGCGGCTGAGGCCAGATTGGCCGGGCCATCCCAATCCTGGGCCGGGTTGATCTGCTTAAACAAGTTTTCCTGCTCGACATGGGGCAGCAACGGCACCGACCAGTTTTGCATCCCCGGATTCAATGACCAAATCGCCGGAAACCGTTCTGTGGCTGATAAGTGGTTGTGAAAAGCCAGGCCCCAGTTTTTCAGGTTGTTGGAGCAACTCATCCTCAGGGCGGCCGCTCGCACCTTCTGCACGGCGGGCACCAGCAGGCCGACCAGCACCGCGATGATGGCGATGACCACCAGCAACTCGATGAGGGTGAAACCGTACCGGCGCTGGAAACGCATGGTCGCCCCCCATCCAAAGAAAACACCGCGTGAAAATGTCCACGCGGTGCATTCTAAGCCTTCGAGTGACCCGAAAGGGAACAGATCAGGTCTTGATCATGTCGCGGACGGTCATGCCGCTGGGGATCATGGGCAGCACATGCTCCTGATGCGGGATCATCACATCCAGCACATACGGGCCCTTACTCTCGATCATCTCGATCAGGGCGCTATCAAGGTCGCCCTTTTCGCTGATGCGGCGGGCATTGCACGAGAAACCCTTGGCGATGGTGACAAAATCCGGGTAAGGCCCGCGGTCGGGACCGGCACCCAGGTAGGTGTGGGCTCGGTTGCCTTCAAAGAACCGGTCTTCCCACTGAACCACCATGCCCAGGTGCTGGTTGTTCAAGAGAAGCACCTTCACGGGCAACTTCTCCACGAAGCAACAGGCCAGCTCCTGGATGTTCATCAGGAAACTGCCGTCGCCATCGATGTCGATGCAGGTCTTCAGCGGGTGGGCGGCTTGCGCCCCCATGGCCGCGGGCAATCCGAAGCCCATGGTTCCCAGACCGCCGGAGGTGACCCAAGTGCGGGGCTTGTTGAATCCGAAATACTGGGCGGCGAACATCTGGTGCTGCCCCACGCCCGTGCTGACGATGGTCTCATCCAACCGGCCGCGGTCGCGCAGGATCTCGTACAGCCGCTTGATGGCATGCTGGGGCAGGATCGCGTCATCGCGGTCGGCGTAACGCATCGGCTCGTTTTCGCGCCAGGTATCGATCTGGCGCATCCACGGCCTGAGGTCGTGGGTGAGCGGTGCCGCGCCCTGGGGCCGCGCATCCATCATGCGCACCAGATCCTGCAGGGCCTGCGCGATGTCGCCGTGGATCGGCAGAATCGCCTTCTTGTTCTTGTTCAGCTCGGAGGGATCAATATCGATGTGCACAATCTTGCCATGCTTGGCAAACTCGCTGAGCTTGCCGGTGACGCGGTCATCGAACCGCACACCGAATGCCAGCAAGAGATCGGCCTCGTTGATCGCGTAGTTGGAATAGATGGTCCCATGCATGCCCAGCATGTTGAGACTGAGATAATGGTCGTGCGGGAATCCACCCAGGCCAAGCAGGGTCATGGCCACCGGGATGCCGGCCTTCTCGGCGAAGGCGCGCAGGCTGTCGGATGCCCCGGATTGGACCACGCCACCGCCGGCATAAATGATGGGGCGGGATGAATTTTTCAGCAGCTCCAACACCTGCTCCAGTTCCTTGCGGGTGGCGCGGCGCTCGGGCTTGTAGCCGGGCAGGTTCATCGGCGGGTCGTAATCGGGCACGATCATCCGGGTCTGCACATCCTTGGGCAGGTCGATGATGATGGGACCGGGCCTGCCGGTCACGGCCAGATGAAAGGCCTCCTTCACCACGCGGGGAATGTCCTCGGTTTTGGTGACCAGGTAGTGGTGCTTGGTGATGGGGCGGCAGACCTCGACGATGGGGGTCTCCTGAAACGCGTCGGTGCCGATGACCGGCGTGCTCACCTGGCCCGTGACGGCGATGATGGGAATGGAATCCATCTTCGCGTCAGCCAGGCAGGTGACGAAGTTCGTGGCCCCGGGGCCGCTGGTGGACATGCACAGCCCCACCTTCCCGGTGGTGCGGGCATAACCCTGCGCGGCGAACCCGCCCCCCTGCTCGTTGCGGGGCAGGATGGTGCGGATGCGGTCGGCGTATTTGGTCAGCGACTGGTGCAGGGGCATGCTGGCGCCACCTGGGTAGGCGAACATGTGGTCCACCCCGTGGTTGATCAGGCACTGCACGAAGATGTCCGCACCACATTGCGGGGTGCCAGCCTGATCACCGGAATCAACGTGCTGAGCCATGGTTAAACCTGTCCTTGAGGAAACCGAGGGCGAATTCGGGCCATACCCCGCAAGAACGCGGAAATAGCCCGGCATGCGGCCGTTTTCCCCTCGCTTGCGCCTGGGTTCCGTCCGCACAACTCTCCTGCTCTTTCATCATAACGCCCCGGCTTGCCTTCCCAAGCCCTTCAGGGCCCACGGTCCCCCTGTGTTTTCAACCCTGGGTGGAAGTTGCCAAAGTATTCAGCTGAACCACTTGTGACGGTTGGGCTGCCTGAGGCGGTTGGGCCGGCTGACTGCCAGTTTTTGGCAGGTTCAGAAAGGTTTTCCGCAGTCACCGATGAGACAATTCAGGCACTATAGGATTGACAGGCCAACTATTCAGCCATAATCTTCCAGAAGAATGTGGTAGTTATTGGCTGATTTCATTCAATTCTGCCCAACGTCGCTTCAAGTCGTTTCGGCGTAGATGACCGGGGAAGCCTGTTTCCCGGGGGTTCCAGGAGAGTCCCATGCTGGTCGAGGAGCGACGGCAAAAGCTCAGGGACCTGATCAGCACCTACGGCTTCGCCTCGCTGCAGGATCTGGCCCGGAAGATTGATGTCTCCGAATCGACCATCCGCCGCGACCTCGAACACCTGCACCAGATGGGTTACCTGCGCCGCACCCATGGAGGCGCCGTGTGGAACCAGGACAGCGCCCCGCTCCCTCCCCTGGAGGACCGATCCGGGCGGCAGCTGGAAGAAAAACGCTGGATTGGCGAATTAGCATCCGGACTGATCCAGGACGGCGACACGGTTCTCCTGGACGGGGGCACCACCACCCTGGAAGTCGCCCGCGAAATCCTTGGCTCGGACAAGCGGGTCCAGGTGCTGACCAACAGCCTGCCCATCGCCCACATGTTCGCTAACAACCCGGGCAGCGACCTGGTGGTGTTGGGGGGCTATGTGTACCCCCGCACCGGCGTGGCGCTGGGCAGCAGCACCATCCGCATGCTGGAAGACCTGCACGCGCATGTGGCCATCCTGTCGGTGGGTGGCATAACCGACCAGGGCCTGTTCAACAGCAACCTGCTGCTGGTGGAGACCGAGCGGGCCATGATGAGCCGGGCCGAGCGCGTGATCGTGGTGGCTGACCACACGAAGGTGGGCCGCCGGGCCCTGACTTGGCTGTGCGAGCTGGATGACATCGACGACCTGGTGGTGGACGACCACCTGACCGAGGAGTCGCGGGCCATGCTGGAAAGGGCGGGTGTCCGCCTGCATGTGGCCCGGCCGACCGCAGGCTACACGACCTGATCGACTCGGGGCAACGCCGGGGGGCTTGGGGGAAAGCGATGGAGAGGAACCAGATCGAAATCCTGGTGCGGGAAGCGCTGAAGAATGTGCTTCGGCCCGCCTGCGCGCCCTGCGCCGGATCAGCATCCGCGCGGGTGGAGGCGGCCGAGCCGAAGCTGGTGGTGAATGTCTCCGCCCGTCACGCGCATGTGACGCAGGAAGACCTGGAGCGCCTGTACGGCCCCGGCCACAAGCTGACGCCCTTCAAATGGCTCTACCAGGACGGGTTCTTCGCCGCCGAGGAAACCGTCACCTTCGTCGGGCCCCGGCAGCGTGTGATCAACAACCTGCGCATCCTGGGCCCCTGCCGGGACCACAGCCAGGTGGAGCTGGCCTTCACCGACGCGGTGCAGATGGGGCTGGATATCCCGGTGCGCAAGAGCGGCGACCACCGCGACTCGCCGGGCGCCTATTTGATCGGGCCGAAGGGCATGGTGAAGCTGGAGCGCGGCGTGATCCGCCACCAGCGGCATGTGCACATGTGCCAGCGCGAGGCTGATTTTTACGGGGTCAAGGACGGTGACTTCATGAAGCTGCGGGTAGTCAGCGACTGCCCTGCGGTGATGGAGGAGGTCTTGGTGCGGGTGAGCCAGGGCGCGAAGCTCGAGGTCCACATCGACACCGACGAGGGGAACGCGGTGAACCTGGCGAAGGCGAAACGGCTGGAGCTGTTCCGCTAGGCCGAACGCGGTTTGTATTCCGGGGCAGGACGCGCCGGAGGGATCGGGTGTTTCAGTTTTGGATCGGCGGAGTGTTTCCGGGCGGTCCGGGCAAACGGAGGTGAGTGATGTCAGCGAGCTTGGAAGCCCTGGGAATGATCGAGACCCGGGGATTGACGGCGCTGGTCGAAGCCAGCGACGCGATGTTGAAGTCTGCCAATGTCAGCCTGATCGGCTGGACAAAGATCGGCAGCGGCCTGGTCACCGCCATGGTGTCGGGCGATGTGGCCGCGGTGAAGGCCGCGGTTGACGCCGGCGCCGCCGCCGCCTCGCGGGTTGGCGAGGTGGTCGGGATCCAGGTGATCCCCCGCCCCCACGGCGACCTGAAGGCCGCGCTGCCCAGCTCGGGCAATTAAGGTCGAAACGCCATGGCCAAACAACCAGCAACAAGGAGTGAACCGATGTCTGTGAACAAGTCCGAGGCCCTGGGGATCGTCGAGACCAAGGGCATGATTTCCGCCATCGCCGCCACCGACGCCATGTGCAAGGCCGCCAACGTGGCCTACGCCGGCCAGGTGCAGATCGGCAACGCCTTCATCGCCACCTTCGTGCGCGGCGATGTGGGGAGCGTGCGGGCAGCCGTTGACGCGGGTGGCAAGGCCGCCAGCGAACACGGCGAGCTTGTGAGCGCCCATGTGATCCCCCGCCCCGAGCAGGCGGTGCTGGATTGCTTCATCGCCCGCTGAGCCTGGTGAACTGATCACCCGGTCCGCCATCCGGGCGGGAAGGACTCCCGCCCGGCCGCGGAGCGCGGCCCGAACCACCGAAGGATTCGTCTTTTTCACGGCATCGACAAGGTTTTCGCCATGAAAGTGTTAGTCGCCAATCTGGGCAGCACCAGCTTCAAATACCGCCTGTTCGACATGGCGGACGAAACCCTGCTGGCCCGCGGCGGCTTCGAGCGGATCGGCACCGACAGCACCCCCTGGTTCGTTGAGTCCGGTGGCAAGCGCGAGGAAGGCTCGCTGCACGCGCCCGACCACGCCGCCGCGGTGCGCGCCTGCCTGGATCAACTCGCCAGACACGGCTGCCTGAAGCAGGCCTCCGACCTGGGCGCCATCGGCTTCAAGGCGGTCCACGCCAAGGGAGTTTCCGGCGCGCAACTGGTCACTGCCGGTGTGCTGGAGGCCATGGAGGCCTACAACGATGTGGCCCCCGCGCATAACCCGCCCTATGTGGCCGCGATGCGCCTTTTGGCCCGGGAATTCCCGTCCATCCCGCTGGTCGCCGCGTTCGAGACCGGCTTCCATCAGACTATCCCGCCCGGCAATGGACTTTACGCCATCCCTCTGGAATGGGCGGAGAAGCACGGCGTGCGCAAGTGGGGCTTCCACGGCGCCAGCCACCGGTACATCGCCGGCCGCGCCGCCCAACTGCTGGACAACCCCAAGGCGAAAATCATTTCCTGCCACCTGGGCGGCTCGAACTCGCTGTGCGCCATCGACGCCTGCAAGTCGATCGCCTGCACCCTTGGCATGAGCCCGCAGAGCGGCTTGCCCCACAACAACCGCGTGGGTGACTTCGACGTCTTCGCACTGCCCGCCCTGCTTCGCCAGACCGGCAAGACCCTGGAGCAACTGCTCTACCAACTGGCCAATCGTTCGGGGCTGGAAGGCCTGTGCGGCCTGCGCGACATGCGCGACATCGAGAAGGCGGCCCAAGAGGGCGACAGCAAGGCCCAAGTCGCGCTGGATGTGTTCTTCAAATCCATTCAGATGTACATCGGCGGCTACATCGCCCTGCTGGGCGGCGTGGACGGCATCTTCTTCACCGGCGGCATTGGCGAGAACTCGTCGCTGCTGCGCGAGAAGGTGATCGCCGGCCTTGGCTGGATGGGCATCGAGCTGGATCCCGCCACCAACGCGACCGCCAAGGGCGAAAAGCCCCTGCACCGGGCGGGCAGCCGGGCGCAGGTGTGGATCCTACCCACCAACGAGGAAATCGTCGTGGCGCGCCAGTCGCGCGACCTGCTGGCGAAATGAGTTGTTGCTGGATTGTTTGGAAAAGGACTGTGAAACAAGGAGGGAGAGAAAGATGAGACTGCGCATCACCTACTGCACTTCCTGAGGCTACCGCAACTTCGCCGCCAGTTTGGCGGGCGCCGTGCGGAACACCTATCCCCAGGTGGAAGTGGAATTGAAGACAGGCTCGGGCGGCATCTTCGATGTGGAAGCCGACGATGCCTTGATCTTCTCGAAGGACGACGAGCACCGTTTTCCGGCCAACCGGGAGATCCTGGAAAAGCTGGAAGGGCTCCTGAAGAAACAGTCCGGCTGAAACGGACGACTGGCAACAGGCAGGCTAGGCGAGGGTCGGGTCGATGTTCCTTGCACGCGTGACGGGAAGCGTTGTCGCCACCCAGAAAGCCCAGTCCATGACCGGGCACAAGCTGCTGGTGGTGGAGCCGCTGCGGGTTGATCCCCAGGACCGGACCAAACTCACCGGCACCGGCCGCAGCTTCGTGGCGGTGGATGCCTTGGGTGCCGGGATGCACCAGATGGTGCTGATTGTCCAGGGCTCGAGCGCCCGGTTGATGCCTGCCACCGAAAAGCTGCCAATCGACACAGCCATCATCGGCATCGTGGACACGGTGCAGGTTGCCGACAAGACCGTGTTCGACGCCAGCAAGGAGTCGGCATAACCGGCACAGATGAACATTGGAAATCTGGGAGAGACGGGAAAAAGGCATAGACAAGGGTGCCTTTAACCGTTCCATGGTCCATAGTTTGGCAGCTTCACAGCTAACGAAGGAAAAGCACTGATGTCCGCCCTCAAGTCCATCCCCTCCGACCAGGTTGTCAGCGGCGTGGTGGAGCAGGTCCTCCGCCAGATCCAGTCGGGCAAGCTGCCGGCCGGCAACGGTTCCATCCAGGCGGCCGTGAAGGCCGCCCTGGGTACCCCGGCTCCAGCCGCCGCCAAGTCCGGTGGCACGGGGGACGGCGTTTACGCCACCGCCGACGAGGCCGTGGCCGCCGCTTCCCGCGCCCTGACCGCCTTTTCCAAGGTGGGCCTGCCCGAGCGCAAACAGGTGATCGACTGCATCCGCAAGATCTGCCGCGAGCAGGCTGAACCGCTGGGCCGCGAGGAATTCGAGGAAACCAGGATCGGCCGGCTGGAGCACAAGATCGACAAGCTGCGGCTGGTGGCCGACCGCATTCCCGGCGTGGAATGGCTGAAGACCGACGCCTACAGCGGCCAGTTCGGTATCGCGCTGGAAGAGTACGGTCCTTTTGGGGTGATCGGCGCCATCACCCCCGTCACCCACTCCTTCCCCACACTGGCTTGCAACGCCATCAACATGCTGGCGGGCGGCAACACGGTGGTGTTCAACGCCCATCCCTCCGGTGCGCGCATCGCCGCCAAAGGCGTGCGGCTGCTCAACCGCGCCTTCCAGGAGGCCATCGGCATCCCCGACCTGGTGACCATCATCGAGACCCCCACCATCGAGAGCGCCCAGGCGATCTTCGACCACCGGGATGTGAAGCTGGTTTGCGTCACCGGCGGCCCCGCCCTGGCCCGCGCCGCGCTGCGCAGCCCCAAGCGAGCCGTGGTTGCCGGCCCCGGCAACCCGCCTGTGGTGGTGGACTCCACCGCTGACCTTTCCAACGCGGCGGCCTCGATCATCGCCGGCGCTTCCTACGACAACAACCTGTTGTGCATCGGCGAGAAGGAAGTATTCGCCACGCAGGACATCTTCGACGAACTCATGGACTGGATGGCCAAGCATGGCGCGGTCCGCCTCGACAAGTCTCAGGTGGAGCGCCTGACCGCCATCGCCTTCAAGACCGGCGAGAACGGCAAGCTGATGGTGAACAAGGACCTCATCGGCCAGGACGCCAGCGTGCTGGCCCGCCACGCCGGCCTGGAGATCCCTTCGGGCACCGCGCTGATCTACGCCGAGACCGACGAGTCGAACCCGTTCGTGTCGCACGAGCAGATGATGCCCTTCGTTCCGTTCGTGCGCGCCCGATGCGTGAATCACGCCATTGACATGGCCTTCGAGCACGAGCACGGCTATGGACACACCGCGGTGATCCATTCCCGCAATCTGGAAACCATCACCCGCATGGGCCGCCGCATGAACACCACGCTGTTCGTGCAGAACGGGCCCAGCGTTGCCGGACTGGGCGCCGGTGGCGAGGGCTACGCCAGCTTCAGCATCGCCACCCCAACCGGCGAAGGCGTCACCACCCCGCTCACCTTCTGCCGCAAGCGGCGGTCGAGCACAGTGGGCTCGATGCGGGTGGTCTGACAAACGAAAAGGCCGGGGAGGAAACCGACCATGCAGATCGGCAAGGTGGTGGGCCGGGCGATCTCCACGGTGAAGCACAAGAGCTTCCAGGGCGTGAAGCTGTTACTGGTGCAGGCTCTGGACGGCAAAGGTCAGCCCGATGGTGAACCGGTGCTGACAGTGGACAACCTGGGGGCCGGACCCGGCATGCGGGTCCTGATCTCCAGCGACGGCAAAGGCGCCCGCGAATTGGTGGGGTCGAAGGACTCGCCCGTGCGCTGGCTGACAATCGGGGTTCTGGACGAGTGAACGCCGGGCGTTTCCATCATCGTGGGCGGCTGCTGGCCTCGGGGCACCTGCCCCGTCGGCTGACGGGCATCGCCCAGGTGGTGGTGCCGCAGGGGGCGCTGGTATCGCCCTTGGTGCTGGAAATGCTGGCCAGCGCCGGCATCCCCCTGGTCCGAGAGGGGCAGGAAACCGGCGGGCAAGCCCCGTCAAACGCCTCCGCGGACACTGCAGCGGCCCCGCAACGCAACGGACACCTGCTGGTGGCGGCCGAGGTGCCCTACGAGCTGGTCGGGCGGGCCACGGTGGAAGGGGCGCGGTCGGGCAAGTGCCCCGCACTGGTGGAGACCAAGGCCTGGGAACAGGGATCGGTGGGCTGGGGAAACTGGTTGTCGGCGGATGCGGGCCGGCGTCTGGTGCACTTCGGGCCCAATCCCGAGCTGGTGGCCAGCGTGGCGATGCTGCGGTGGGCCATCCCGGCCGCGTCGGTGCAGTCGGTGGCACAGGCAAGCCGGGCATTATCGGCCATCGGGCCGCGTGTTCTGGCGGTGGAGATGCCAGGGCGGACGCTGTTCGAGGCGCGGCACATCATCGGCCTGATGGCGGGCTGAGGCGCAACCAGGGAGGGGGACGGCTCATGCGGATCGGATCAGTGATGGGCACGGTGACCCTGAGCAAGGTGGTGCCGGAGCTGACGGGCGTGCGGTGGCTGGTGGTGGGCCCGTGCGACCAGAAGGCGGTTGAGAAATACCAGGCGGCCGGCGACTTGATCCCCAGCGGGGAGGACCTGGTCGTGGCCGACGGAGTGGGTGGTGGCAAGGGCCAGGTGGTGGGTTTCAGCGAGGGCGGCGAGGCCGCCATGCCCTACATGCCCGCCAAGGTTCCCGTGGACGCCTACGCGGGCATTTTGATCGACAGTCTGGATGGTTGAGTGTTTGACAGGTTTCAAGGATCGGTGGGAACGGACAATCCAACTAGGAGAGATGAGATGGCTGGTCACGGCAACAAAAGCGAATACGAACTGAAGGAATTGATCTGCGAGATCGGCCGGCGCGTGTACGCCAAGGGCTTCGCCGCCGCCAACGACGGCAACATCACCATCCGCCTCAATGAGCGCGAGTTCCTCTGCACCCCCACCATGGTGTCGAAGGGCTACATGAAGCCGGAAGACATCTGCAAGGTGGATAACAAGGGCACCCAGCTCGCCGGCAAGCGCAAGCGCACCAGCGAGGTTTTGCTGCACCTTTCGATCTACAACCAGCGGCCCGACATCAACGCCGTGGTGCACTGCCATCCCCCGCACGCGACCGCCTTCGCGGTGGCGCACGAACCCATCCCCAAGTGCGTTCTGCCCGAGGTGGAGGTGTTCCTGGGCGAGGTGCCCATCGCGGTGTACGAGACCCCCGGCGCCCAGGCCTTCGCCGACACCGTGGCCCCCTACGCCAAGGATTGCAACACCATCCTGCTGGCCAACCACGGCACCATCACCTTTGGCCCGGATCTTGAGAACGCCTACTTCAACACCGAGATCATCGACTCGTACTGCCGCATCCTGATCCTGTCGCGGCAACTGGGCCGGGTGAACTACTTCACCGAGCAGCAGACCCGCGAGCTTCTCGCCCTGAAGAAGCGGCTGGGCTATGACGATGTGCGGTTCCGCTACCCCGAATCGCCGATGTGCGGCGAATCGAGCTTCGATGAGAAGTTCTCGAAGTTCCAGCCCCGGCAGTACGCCTTCCGCAACGACACCGTCACCGGCATCGGCCCGGATGACGCGGTCTCCTACGGCGGCACCCAAACCCAGGCCGATGACCCCGCATTCGAAACCCTGGTGCGGACCATCACCGACCAGGTGATGCGAAACCTGCAATCGGCCTGAACTGACAGGATTTCCCCGCCCACGCGGGCGGGGATATGAACGACAGCCTGTCGGCCTTCCGATAAATCAGTTAAGGGGCCATATTAAGACATAAATGTCTTAATTAACCGTGGCAGCTACCACGGTAGGTCCGGAAGGCAACCAGCCACCAGGGAACCATGTTCCACTACCGCAAAGACAAGGCCGGCTTTTTCGCGACGATCGTTTTGGCAGTGCTGGCGGCCGCCATCGTCGTCTCGTCGCTGGTCCTGCTGTTCATGGGGATCGCCCGCGGGCAGTGGGACTACTACAGCCTGCCCATCCGGCTGGTCATCGGCATCGGCTGGCTGCTGCTGGTGGCCACGGTCCTCACCAGGGTGGGCATATTCCGCATGCAGATGCTGCGGAAGCGCCAACTGCAGGGCCAAAAGTCAGCCCACGGGGACGAGGTGGCCTCCACAGGGGATGACGGCCCGGGACACTGATCCACACCTGCACCATTTAAGTTTGGCGGCCTGAAACACAAGGGAAAGCAACCATGAAGGTGAGCGTTGTCGGCGGCGGCGGTCTGGTGGGCAGCATGACGGCCTTTGCCCTGCATCTGGGCAAGGTGGCCACCGACATCGCCATCGTGGATGCCAACGAGCAGGTGGCCCAGGGCGTGGCCCTGGACATTTTGCAGGGCACCAGCCTGGTGGCGGACCAGCGCGTGGTGGCAGGCTCCATCGCCGAGCATATTCCCTCGAGCGATGTGGTTGTGGTCACCGCCGGCCTGCGCCGCAAGCCGGACGAGTCCCGCCTCGACCTGATCAACCGCAACACGGATCTGTTCCTCGACCTGCTCGGCAAGGTGCGTCAGGCCGGCTGGAAACCCGGCGCCACGCTGGTGGTGGTGAGCAACCCGGTGGACATCCTCACCCACCTGGCTGTGGAGCGGTCGGGCCTGGACTGGCGTCGCGTGGTGGGTCTGGGCACCCAGCTCGACACCGCCCGGCTGAACAGCCACCTGGCCCGTCGCCTGAATGTTCCAGCCACCCAGGTGAAGGCGCTGCTGCTGGGCGAGCACGGGGACACCATGGTGCCCATCTGGTCCAGCGCCACCGTGGCCGGGATGCCACTCGAAAAGTGGCCCGGCTACTCTGCCCAGTTGGAAAAGGAAGTCTTCGAGGAGACCAAGACCGCAGGCGCCACGATGATCAAGTTGAAGGGCGGCTCGGGATTCGCCGTGGGCGTTTCCATTCGCGAGGTGGTGGAATCGATCCTGCTCGACAGCCGCAAGGTGCTGCCCGTCAGCACGCTGCAGCAGGGGCTGTACGGCCTGCGCGATGTCTGCCTGAGCGTGCCCACCGTGGTGGGGGCAACGGGCGCCATGGCCCAGATCGAGATCGCCCTCGCCCCGCGCGAGCAAGTGGCCCTGCACAACTCGGCCCGGGTACTCCGCGAGACCTTGGACGCCGTGAAATCCAGGCTGGCCTCCGGTGGCGTCTCCGCCCCTGCTGCCGGCCCCGCTCCGACAACCGCACCGTCGTCAACCGGGGTGGCGGGTAATCGGGTGATCCCCCGTTCCGCCTGGCAGTCCCGCTGACCGGGCAGGTCCTGTTTTCCGGAAACATCAAGGAGGATGTGACATGGATGAAGTGGAAGCCATCGCCCGCGTGGTGAACCTGCCGGCGGACTTCGAGGTGAAACTGCCCGGCGGACTGACCATCTGCCGCCTGGCGGAGAACCAGTTCCATGTGGAGTACGAGGTGGAACAGGGAGGCGAGACGGAACTGCGGGAAAAATCGTTCAAAAGCGCCGAGGCCGCCGCGAAGTTTTTCGTGGAACGGCGGCACGCCCTAAAACTGGGAAGCGATTATTTCCTCGAAGATGACGAATAACCGGATCGAAAACGGCACCAGGCGGAACGCGGCGGGCACCATGAGCAGAATCAAGACGCTGGACGAGAAACTGAAACGCATCCACGCCGATCCCCACGGCTGCAAGGACTTCATCCTTGCCGACGCGAAGGATGCCGACATGGCCCTGGCCATAGGGGCCACCGGCCGGACCACCGAGAAGTGGCCCGACGGTTCGCCCCGTTTCCGCACGCTGGCCGAGTACCGCAAGATCATCGAGGAGATCGTTGATCAAGGGTTGGTGGACATCATGCTGATGTCTGCCAGCACCTCGGAGGAGCTGACCATCCGGAAACGGATTTTCGACAACAGCGCCGTCACTCCCGCCTGCCGCGGCAACGACACCACCGACATCCATGTCTTCCGTGGCGGAAAATCCCCCGGCCAGCCTTCCCTGCCCTTCCGCACCGCCACCATCGACCACATCCAGTGCGGCAAGCTGCACTGCTCCCCAGCCGAGCGCCATATCGGCGCCAACCTGGGTCTTTACAGCATCACCTACACCAACGACCCGATCCGCGACCGCGAGGCCCTGCTGGCCTACAACGCCTTCCGCCTCGAGGCGGAGGAAAAAGGCTTCCGCCATTTTCTGGAGGTGTTCGACCCGAATGTGGAGGGCATGGTGGCCCCCGAGCATCTGGGCGGATTCATCAACGACGCCATCGTCCGCACACTGGGTGGCGTGACCCGCTCGGGCCGGCCTGATTTCCTGAAGATCGTCTACCACGGCCCGCGCGCCATGGAAGAACTCGTGGCTTATGACCCGCATCTGGTGGTGGGCATCCTGGGTGGTTCGGCCGGCACCACCTATGACGCGTTCAAGCTTCTGGCCGAGGCGAAAAAATACGGCGGCCGGGTGGCCCTTTTCGGCCGCAAGATCAACCAGGCGGAAAACCAGCTCGCCTTCATCCACTTCCTGAGGCTGATCGCCGACGGGGAGATCGGGCCGGAAGAGGCCGTGAAGGCCTACCACGGCGTGCTGCAAGCGCTGGGTGTCACGCCCAACCGCACTCTGGCCGATGACATGGTGCTGCAGACTGGAGTGATGAGCTACGGCGGCACCAAGACCACCTCGGTACCGCCCGCTGCGGCCAAACCCACAGCCACAACCTCCGCGCCTGCCGTGAAAGCCATGATTCCGAACGCTCCTGCCAAACCGGCCCCGGCACCCGTCAA